>Ga0307430_1000082_pt1 | contig 86657 bp, 61 predicted proteins | sample SalMarWE160130MG_FD_202159 | JGI IMG/M metagenome (GOLD analysis project Ga0307430, IMG submission 202159) | Salt marsh sediment microbial communities from the Plum Island Ecosystem LTER, Massachusetts, United States - WE1603-130 | ecosystem: Environmental > Aquatic > Marine > Intertidal zone >... | reverse complement strand
TGTACCGCTGTTATCGTTGGCTACTTCGCCATCCGCTGGTTGATCCACTTTCTAACCCGGAAATCGCTCTCGGTCTTCGCAGTGTACTGCGCGGTTGTCGGCGGATTGGGATTGCTGTTGAGTGTGATCCGTGTTTAAGCGGTTCATTCTCGTCCTGCTGTGCGCCGGATTGTGCGCCTGCAGCTCGGCCAGCGTTACACCATCCCAATCGACAGTTGCCATCATCGCCACAACGCCAGCACTCGAGAACCTGGTTCAAGACTGGATCGCCGATTTCCCCTCCCCGGACAACACTCGATTCGAACTGCACACCCTCGCGCCACTGGAAGTATCCCAGGCGATCGAAGACGACATGGCCGCACTTGCCATCGTGGGCAGCACACCACCGGATGATGTTTTTGTCACGCCGCTCTACGAGGAAGGCATCGCCGTCATCGTTCATCCGCAAAACGATATCCGCTCGATTTCCCTCGAAGACCTCGCCGGTCTCATCGAGGGACGAATCAGCAATTGGTCGGAATTAAGTGGGGACGATATACCCGTTCAAACGGTCATTCCACTCTCGGCCGACGAAACGCGACTCCATTTCGAACAACTCGTTCTGCCGGAAGGAACTGCCTCGGTGAAGGCGCTCCTTGCCCCAACCCCGGCAGCGATGATCGAGTTGGTCGGCGAGAATCCAGGGGCAGTCGGTTACCTGCCATTTTCGTCGCTCACGGAGAATGTGCGCGCCATTCGAGTAGACAACCTCGCGCCGACCAACGAGAATGTCAGCAACGGACGCTATCCGCTGCTGATACCCGTAATCGCCTATGCCACCGAAGAACCCCTCGGTGCCCTGCGGGATTGGATCCTCGCCATCCAGTCACCCGAAGCAACCGCGACACCCTAAAGCCTCGTTCGCCAGACATGCAAAGATGTCGCTCGTGATTTATAAACGAGACCCGATACACGGATTCAATGTATTGATCGAACTTAGGTGATTTACAAGGGGATCGCGCCTGTGACGAAAGGATTCGTCATTCGCTCCGCGCCGACCGTCGTCGCCGGTCCATGTCCAGTGTACAAGCGAGTCTCATCCGGCAGGGCGAGGATCTCCCTGCGGATGCTTTCAAGCAAAGTCTGCCCGCTCCCGCCGGGCAGGTCTACACGACCGACGCTGCCCTGGAAGATCAAATCCCCACAGAAGGCGACCCCGTCTTCCAGAGTTAAAAACATCACGTGCCCCTGACTGTGACCGGGCGTGTGCCGCACATCGAAAATCCGCTTTCCGAGTTGTAAGCGCATGTCATCTTTCAATTCAATGCTGGGCTCTGGTCCGGGATCGAATCCTTGAACGCCGAACAACGGTGCGCCTCCCTGCATATGCCACAGCGGCAGATCTTCGGGATGCAAGGCCACCTGCAGGGGATGCGGTGAGGCATTCACCACTCCCGCCACGCCCCCAAAATGATCGAAGTGGGCATGGGTGAGCCAAATCGCTTGGAGCTGCCAGCCTTTCCGGTCGGCTTCCGCAACGATGGTTTCACCCTCCCAGGCCGGATCGATGACCACGGCACTTTCGCTTTCCGTATCCGCAACGAGATAGGAGTTAGTAGAAACCGGCCCGAGTACGAACGATACGATGGTTAACGATCCGACTTGCTCTTCGTTGGAAATCATGCATTCCCTCAATTGGCGGAGGATAGGATTGGGAATCCTCCCGTCTTACTCGATGAAAAGAAGTATAGCCATAAAGACGAGTGCCTTCAATCCCAGGAGCACGAATAAAAAGAGCCAGCGTGATTACACCGCTGGCTCGATTTTCTGATGTCCTAAACCGCCTAGGGATCATTGAACGTAGCAAAGTCAAACTTCACGGCACTTGAATTGAAATTCACGATCTTGATCCATCCGTAATTCCCATCGGTGGTTTGGTAACCATAATAGCGCTTGTGCAAGTCAAACGTCATAGGACTCAGCGACAAAGCCTGACACTGATCACGCGTCGGGGCTTCCGTTCCGAAAATCTTGAAGCCGACAGTGTTGGGCGGATTGATTTCATAATCGTGGGTAAACAGGATATGCGTATACTCGTAGCGGAAATCCGCTTCTGCTGTTGCGCAGCCCACGATCTCGCCCGTATCGAGATCGAAACATCCTTTATCGTGGAGGGTCATGTCCGTCCCGCTGGCTTTGAATAGAAAATAGGCTTCAATCACGGGAACCAGGGGTTCGAAGACGATGCCTTCATCTTCGGATGGAACCACGATCTTGACCCAGAAAGCCACGCTGGCATCGCTTCCCACCCCGAAGAGAACACCATCGTTGCTGCGCAGTTTCCAATAGCCCTGATAGGTGCCCGGATCGGTGGGCGCCGTCATGCTGGAGGAGATATCCACCGTGCTTCCTGGCGGCACCGTGCCTGCCAGGGCTGTCTCAGCCGGCCCATCCATTTGATCGCCGTGGCTGAACACCAGATCGTAGGATGACGTCCACGTGCAGGTGCCATCGTTGCGCAGCCGCCAGGTTTTGGTGAAGAATGAATCCGCATCCACTTCCGAATCGTCAGGGTAAGTTACATCGCTGACGAACGAAACGAGGTTTGTACATCCTGTCGGTTCTGGCGTATCTGTCGGTGGTGCGTCTGTCGCCGTGGGCGTCGGCTCCGGTGTGTCCGTTGGAAGCGGAGGTTCTTCCGTGGGAGTCGCTTGCGTTTCCGATTCGGAACTCTCCGCATCACCCGTTTCTTCTCCACTGTCCGCTGTCGGCAGTGTGGTATCAACGTTGATATCGAGAGGAAAATTGCATGCCGAAAGCAGGAAGGCCCCGACAAGCAGCCAATTTAACTTCTGCAGGTAATGTTTGTGTTTCATCGTTGTCTCCTGTGGTCACACGAACAAAAATATCTTTCATCTCTCATAACGTGTCTGCGCCCGCTTTTGTGACAAATTAGTTGCTCTTACGATAAAACACACATACCAAGATCATCACGCGCGCCGTTGCGTTTCTCCAACATTCACTCCGAGGATATCACGGGCACGATGATCGACCATGACATACCCCCGTCTTCAGTTTTCACCAGCGCGATCTCTGTTTCACTGCGAGCCACGGCCCAGCCAAGCTGTTGGCTGACGAAGGAAAATTGGCCGTCCCAGCTCACGCTCTTGACCTTGCTCCAGGTCTCGCCCCCATCCAGGGAGCGATAGATATCGCGAGACAGTGCATAGGCGATATCCGTATCGATGAACAACAATGTGCCGCCGGGATAGCGATACGTTTGCCATGTTCCACCAGCATCCTCAGAGGTGTACACAAAATGATCCTCGATCCGCTCATCGTTTTCCCATCGCAAGCATGACATCGCCAGGGCACCGTGTGAGGAGGAAAAAAGAGTCGGGGAGTGTGATTCACAGCCCGCATTGTCAAATAGATCCGTTTGTTCGTCGGGCGCTGGTAACGCAATCTCATCCCAGGTTGCTCCGCCATCGCCCGTCACCACGACTTCCGCTCCCTCAATGGGACAATTGGCGATGGTCACCCAACCTGTCCGTTCGAAGGCAAACTGCATCCCGGTTTTCTGGCAGCTTTGTAGATAAACACTTTCATACGGATCAATCAGCCGTTCCCAGTGTCCCCCAGCGTCCCGTGAAATAAAAAGATAGACCGGGTACTTATGCATACCCACACCACCCAGACGGGCCATAATCCAGCCAGTCTGTGGGGTCGAGAAATGAAGATGTGGAGGGTTGAAAGCCGATCCCACGAAATCCACACTGATCGGACCGCCCCATTGCCAGTAGCGACCGCCGTCAAACGTGTGCCAGATCCTCAATTCGGTAGATTCCAGTCCAGATTCGCGATCGACAGAATGATATACCACCCAGCCGGTCGTTTCGTCGATAAAAAAGGCAGTAGCCATCTTCTCCGCATCCTCCGGGCCGGGAACCGGCTCGGGAGGTGTAACATCCCGCCAGGTTAAGCCGCCATCCGAGCTGCGAAAGACGTGATCGCCGTATTCCGCCGATCCCCCGATCGCCCAACCCTGATCCGCATCCAACATATGGATGGTATGAATGGTTATTTCCTCTCCGGCTGCGAGATGCGGTATGGGATCCCCCTCGGGAGGCTTGGACGATAAACTTGGAGGCCTTAACGGCTGGACCACGCCATTACGCACATCTGCAGCATTAAAGCGGGTTACGCCAGCCTCAGTGCCAAAATACACACTCCCATCGACCGCACTGGTTATGGCACGTACGTCATCTCCACTCAAACCATGCGCGGATGTGTAACCCAACCACTCGACCCCATCGAAACGGAATACGCCCGCGCGTGTACCAAACCAAAGGGCATCATCCTGAGCCACTGCGATCGCCTGCACGACGTTGGATTCATCCCCCGAGAGGGTATAACTTGTCCATTGACCGCCATCGAACCGCGCGACACCACCAAATAGCGTTCCCATCCAGATCGATCCTTGTGTGTCTTCCGACATGGAGAGCACATCATTTGCGGGTAAGACACTATTTTGATCGTACGTAGACCAATGGACGCCATCAAAATGAGAGACCCCTTTGGATGTGCCAAACCATATCCCCTGTTCACCCGCCGCGAGTACACAATGTACATAATCATCGGACAAACCGTCCGCGGCAGCGTAATTGGTGAATACTCCATTGGCGAAATGCGAGACACCGTTGGCCGTGCCGATCCACAACCCGCCGTCTTCATCAAACTGCAAATCGAAGATGATATCAGCCACGAGGCCATCGCCTGAAGTGGTTGTCTCCCAAGCGCCAGCATCGTAGTGCACCAATCCCGCCGTCGTTCCAAACCAGAGCGACCCTTCCGGCCCAAGTGCGACTGCCCGGACCTCATGGATAGATGATCCAACTTCTATCGAATGAAACCTGCAGGATTCCAGATCTGCGTCACATTGCACCACGCCGCCGGATGTCCCCACCCAGAGATTGCCCTGGGAGTCGAAGGCCAGGTCGAAGACCTCACCCAAATCATCTGCGGATACCGTTTCACCTGATGTCTCAGACTCGCTTATTTCGCCACTCGGTTCAGAAGGTGTGTTGGTTATCTGTGAAGAGGATATCTCCGTCGGTGAAGTCGTTGGCAGGTTACAGGCTGCAACGAGACCGATAATCAAAACAACCGCTGGAATGACCTTTTTTATCATGTCAGTCATGATTCCTCCTCCATGATTTCGTAAAGATATTTTATTCCTATACGTCCTTCAGCGAGTGCAAGAGATGGAATGCCAATTGAAATGCACCAACCGGAAAATCCTGCACATATGCTTGTATCGCCTGCTCGATTTAGAATTGAAAATCCCAGCCAAAATTAACACTCCCGGTCGTGGCACCTGGATCCACCGTTACATTGATCCGCGCCCAATTACCGGTCACATCCGGATGGGACCACGTACCGGGGATGAACGCATTTTCATTTCCCACGACAGAGATGGATACACAGTAATTTCCCGGGGTTAATCCTGTAAAACTGAACACCCCACTGGCGTTGGTGGTCGTCGTCGGCAGGCCCGTAGCAGGACACGCACCCACACCCAATTGGACGATCACGTTGGGGATGCCTTGCTCGCCGGCCTCATATATTCCGTTGGCCCAGTAAACAATGCCGTCGGTTTCACATCCAGGCGGCGGAGGTTCCGGGGTGTCTGGCGTTAGATTTGGGGGATTGCACTCGTCGTCCCAGACAATCCCCGTAATTCCACCAGGCGCCGGCGTGGGAGTGGGCGGAGAAGTTAAAATGGGCAAGTCGCTCAAATCGAAGCTGTATTCCAACAGGTTTTCTGCGATCCAGCATTGATTTGACTCGCCCGCAAGCAGCACCGCCAACCATGAATTATCCGCCAGACGGCCTTTCGCTTCTGCCTGCTCATTTTCGAGCAGGAAGCCATATTGATCGAATATCATCATCGGGCCTGTTCGACAGTTGGAGTCGATCAGCGCCCTAACAAAATAGCCCTCAGGGGTCGATGTGGCCGTCGGCGCCGGTGGCTCCGGCATAAATTGATAGTCCCAACCGAAATCGACATCTGTTTCATCCTGGTCTGCGGTAAGGGTGACGGTTACTTCCTGCGGTTCTGCGCCACGGTCAGGATACGTCCAGCTACCTGGGATCAAGATCAAATCATTACCATCGGAGAGCGCATTCACACTGACACAGTATGTGCCTGCGGATAAACCACCAAACGAGTAAGTCCCATCATTATCCGTGGTATCGGTAGCCAATCCGGTGGATGGACAAGCGCCGCTGCCAAGATGCAGGGTTATATCTTCGATCCCTGGTTCGCCGGGATCATAGACTCCATCCGCTTCGAGACCTCCCGTCCCATCAACTTCGATACACCCTTCTGGTAACGGATCACCTGGCGGAATTGAAGCATATGGCACAGCACAAAGGTCATGGAAAACATCTCCACTTATTAAAGCATTCGAAGTACACGATCCGCTTATATCTAGTTTAAATTCGAATATCTCGGAATACTCGCCGCGGGCGCCATCGATGATCGGCACAACCCGCCAGAAATATTGCATGCAATCCCTCAACTCCATCCCGGGGGACCAACTCGGGATCGGGCTATCTGTCGTTTCGCTAATAATCGACGTATCAAATGTCGGATCGACAGCAAGGTCAACAATAAACTCTTGCGGAACGCACCCGTCTTGCGAGTATTCCCATTCAAGCAACGGTGTAGCTGTATCGACGGTTGCACCGTTCAGCGGTGAGCTTAACTCCACCACGGGATACTCATCTGGTGAACATCGTTCAGGAGTCGGCGTCGGAAATTCACATGCAGTCAACAATCCAACCCCAATGATGAACGTGAATCCGAGCCCAATTATCTTTCGATTTGGTGGCAACTTCCTATCACTCCTGTATTTGCCTGCTAGACCTGAACGATGATATTCGATTATCATCCTTGCAATTCGATAATCCACAGGATAGCCCCAAAAATCCTGTGTGACGATGGATTACATTTTTATTTACAAATTCATGATGTATGGTTACACGAATCTGTTGCTAGTTAATAAACCAAGGAATATATTCGTATCGTCTGCTCTGTACTTTCACCCATATTCCCGGCAGTGTCGTAGGCACGAGCGTAGAAGTCCATGTATCCGGAAGGATAGGGGCCAGCAGAGTAAACACAACTCGTTGTATCCTGACATGTAGCCACTTTCGTGTCGAAATTTTCTGATCCAGCGCGGACCCATATCTCAATACGGTCGATCTGGCCATTATCCTGCGCTTGTGCTGTAAAGGTAACCACATCCGAAGTGTTCGGTCGATGATACCCGGTAGGTCTATAGTTGATAGAAATCGTTGGCGGCGTGGAATCTTCGGGCGTTGACGTCGGTGGTGCAATAATAATTGGAACCTGGCTTGTATCCCCAGTGACAGTCACCAGACCATTCCAGATCCAACAATGACCATACCCATCCTGTTTCTCAATCCACCACCACGTCCAGTCCTCATTACGCCCATCGATCGGCGCCGATTGACCCTCATACAGATAGCTGACGACATCATTATCCATGGATGGACCGAAGCGGCAATTGCTATCTTCGTTTCCCATCACTATCGGCGGGCCAAGGGTGGCGGTTGTGGTTTGTGTGGCGGTATCTTCCTTCGTGGGAAAGACCGTTGGCGAATCCGGATCATCCGTCCCAGGAATTTCTGGAACAGGATTTGGTGTCGATGTGTTAAGTTCTTCCGATTCTGAAGGTTCTGATGGAACGGGAGAAAGCGGTGAAGGAGGTTCGGGGGAGAGGATGAGCGAGGTCAAAACCAGCGAGCCGAGAATAATGGCGGAAGCCATTAGAAAAGCCCCTGTTTTCATCATCCAACCCCAACCCGAAATCATATTCATCCAGCCAGGGGATGATCCACCACCGCCCATCCCTCCTGCGCCTCCGCCAGGAGGTGTGCCGCTTCCAGCCTGTGGAGCACCTTGCCCACCACCCGAAGGCACCGTTTCGATACCCAGTTGATCGAACACCTTTGAGATCCAGTCAGGCGAAGGGGCAATGGGAACCAATCCGGCCACCAACGCACCGACTTTCTTCAGGTCTTCTTCCGTCTGGCGACATTGCTTGCATGTTCTAATATGTGCTTCTACGGCAGCACGAAGCTCCTCATCGAGCTCTCCATCATGATAGGCAGAGAGTATATCGCCGAGTTCTCGGCAGCGCTCAACGCCCGCTTCCAACGACAGGCGCATGCCGTGACGTTCACGAAAGCGCATGCGAGCTCGATGGACCAATTGCCGCGCATTATCATACGTGCACTCGAGCGCCTGTGAGACTTCTTTATAACTCTGTCCGTTGAATTCCCTTAAAATCAATACCTGACGATAAATCGTGGGCATACCATCCAACGTGTTCCACACCGCCTCACGGGCTTCATTACGTTGTACACCACGTTCGGATGGTCGTTTCGTAATTGGTCCTTCTGCCATCATTGTCGGTTCTTCTAGGTCTACGAATCTGCGATTACGACGCAGGTAATCAACCGCCAGGTTACTCGCAATGCGAAAGACCCAAGATTTGAAATCCCAGGGCGGACCCAATTGTCCAATTCGCTCGTGAGCACGGATGAACGCATCCTGTGTCACATCCTCTGCTGCCTGGCGGTCCCCAAGCATATGGTATACGTAGTTCAACAAAAGCTGATGCAGCTGGTTGAAGAGATCTGCAAACGCATCATCTTCACCCTGCTGGGCTCGTTGAACCAACGCTACGTCATCGCGCCCAGGTACCTTCACGCTTTCCTCTGTCAACCTTCACCTCTAAAACGTATGGAACGTGATGTTTGTGACAACGATTGCGAACAATTGATTGTATGACTATAGCACGATTCGGGAGTGAGGGGCATATCGTATCCCGGCGATGATTCCCTATGGCAACCGCAGGCGGAAAAAGGAAATCCTTCCAATTTAGGATAAATGCGGTATGGTAATTAGGAGGAAAACATAGGATACTAGGGTTGACATCGTTATAAGATAAATAACACTCCCATATTCTTCACACTCACAAACTACGTATTGAAACGGTCGGATAAAAGAAACGCTATTCAGATGATCGAGACACCATGAAGCCAGATAACGTGAAACATCGGGTTCTGATATCCATTTCTGTCGTATCGCTTGCAATCTGTGGTTTTGCCATTCGCGAAACGTTCTCTTCCGCAGATTGGACACAGATCGTCGAGGGAATCGATTATCAGGAATTTCGACTTCCCGGGCCAAACCGAGCCTTTGTTGCCCGTATGGATCGAGCCAATCCGAACCTCATCCTGGACAGCAGCATTGCGCAAGGCAAACTTTCTGGCGGGACGGAGACAGTTAGCGTGATGGCAAATCGGTATGAACAAGCGATCAATGCCTGGGCTCCACAACCCGAAAGTTCCAATTCGTTCATCTTCCCGCTTAGCCAACCAGCCAAACCATCGAAACCTGTTTACCAGCCATGGGGGGCTCGAAACGATGTCGTAATCGCCATCAACGGGACATTCTTCTATACGGATACAGGTGTTACGATCGGCGGCTTCCTCCATTCCGGGTGGTATGACAAGCCCTTTGGCAACCTGGGGGGTGGCAGTGGATTCGCCTGGCAGCAGGATCGCTCTGCATTCATCGGCGAATGTGTTTATCACCCCTATAAAAAACAACGTCTCACAAATCTTTCAACAGGGAGAACCCTGTATTTCGATGGCATCAATTTCCCTCGAGAAGATAACGACCTCATGATCTACACACCTCAATACGACCGGGACAGCCAAAGAGAGGGTGAGATTACGGAAATCCTGGTCGAGCTTACCCGCACACTCGGTATCCGGCCTTACCCGGATATGACCGTTGGCATCGTGCGGCAAGTGAGTGATGCTGAAGGTCCCATTCCTATTCCTTTCGATCACATTGTGATTTCTGCGCATAATAATAATAACCGTCGGAAATTGCGAGAAAACTTCCACGTCGGCGACAGGATCGGCATCTCGATAGATGTCGTCTCACTGAAAAAAGACTGCGAGGAATCATTACCACTCAATTGGGCGAACACATACGCCAGCCTTGGTGGCAGTTTCTTTTTCCTGAAGGACGGTGAAATTCAAAGCTTTGACAATCTAGGCGCGACACTGCGTCATCCCCGTACAGCGATCTGTTACAACAGCGACTACATCTATTTCGTTGTCGTTGATGGTCGGCAGGAAAATTACAGTATCGGAATGACCATGGGTGAAATCGCTCGGTTCTGCAAGAACGATCTCGATGCCGCCTGGGGGATCAACCAGGACGGAGGGGGTTCCTCCACGATGTGGATCCAGGGGCAGGTTGTGAATTCGCCTTCGGATGGTTCCGAAAGAAGAGTGGCCAACGGTTTCATGATGATCCTCGTCGAGCCAATGGAACGATCCGATACCTTTCAAGTCAACGATAAAGTGCAAACGGATAAGGCAAGCAAGGTCTGGCTGGGCCCGGGCATCAATTTCGCTGTCCACTCATCCGTTCCTGAAGGTGCAACCGGAACCATAATCCCACATTTGAACAATCTGAATGGTGTCTACGCCAAAGGCTCATACTGGTGGAAGGTGGATTTCGGTTCAAAGGTCGGATGGCTGCCAGAAGAAACACTCTTGTTAATCAACCCCCCGGAATCCATCCTCGCACTACCAATACCACTTGCCATTCCGTATCTCAACTTGAACCTGGATCTCGAATCCAACTTCTAGAAGCAGATACCTCCCCCATGCAGTCCCTCAATCTCGCCAGATAAACATCCGATTGAATGGTGTAATGGCATTTCCCGCTGATATTCGATTCGCCGTAAATATTGTAAGTCTGCCTGAATTATGGATCAACGAATTACGGCGCCAAAGGCAAGAAACGACTCGCAATGCGGGCAGATGATGATCTGTTTCTGCCGCATAATTGCCATGCCCTTCTTCTTAATCCACACCTTCTCCAATTTTGCTTTACAGAATGGGCACTTGGGCAACACATCACTCGGTGCTCTTTCATAGATGATGTCCACAACATGTACTCCTTGAATGAGAATATCTTCGTCTCGCATTTACTTAAAATTTATTGCGGTCTTCTGGCCCTGGCCGGCTGATTACACACCCTGAAATTCTGGCGATTGCCTACATCCACACTCGATTGCCCGATACATCCAGGTTAAGCACTATCGGCTTATTGGACAATCTGAATCCGCGGTCAACCACGCTTGCATTGATAAACTTGGTATGTTTATTCGATGTGATGCCGTACGCTTCGTGGATGTGGCCAAAGATGTGAACCAAGGGGCGAACCTGCTCGACGATCTCGAGCAAATCCTGGCAGCCCACACGAATGCCTTGATCCGTTCGATCACCGTGCCCATAAGGCGGTCCGTGCGTAATCAACACCTGGGTATCTCCAGGAATCAGCTCCCATTTGGCACGAATCTCATCCCCACGCTGCAAATTGAAAGCCCAGTCATGAAACCAGGGCTGCCACGGGCTGCCGTAGAAGTGAATCCCATCCACCACACATCCAGCATCTTGCAAATAAGTACAATTCGAAAGGATCTTTGCGCAACCCTGCGGATCACTTTCGATATTGAAGTCGTGATTACCGGCGATGACGAGTTTCATGCGGTGCGGCAATCTGCCCAAGAAAGCGTTGAAATCCCCCAAATCCGTCTCCCTCCCATAGGCGCTGATATCCCCGGCGTGGATGAAAATATCTCCGTCGGGAACGGTGAGATCATTGTGATAACCGTGTGTATCCGCAACGGCGACGATTTTAACGGTCATGCATTTATCCCTGCTAACACCTGATCTCCAAGATAAACGCTGCGCTCGTTCATCATTTCGACTTCACGTAATCATATACCAATTTAAAGAAATAACTGCAACAAACCATTGGAAAAAACCCTGGCAAACAGGTAGTCATCCCGATTTCGACTAATCCCTTAGAAGTTACAAAGTCATTTTGGAGGCTCCTACAGGAGGGGGGAATCCCCTAAGCAGTATGGGGGCAATCTCTCTTTAGTTTCGGCTTGCTTTCCATATACTGCTAAAGACACTTTTTATTGTCACACGCCATTTCAATTACTATTCCCTGTGTCATGGTGTCCACCAAGTAGGTGGAAAAATGGAGGAGGAGGCACTACCACCAGTATCGTTGACATCTGGGAAACCACATTAAAGTTCGTAGTCAGTAAGGACAGCAAAAAAAGAATTTCGGCTACACCTCAATCTTGTAATTTGTAATTACCTCCTCCCTCCGCGTAAGTATGCGTCATTGTGCACTCTTGAACATCCGGCGTGCATATCACACCAGACAACACATCTTGTTGGTCATTTTGCCGGTTATTGTTGGTTGTAACGAACCGAGTCTCGAAATATCGATCAAGCAGGAGGTGAATCTAGACGAAAGAAAAGATCGGAACTGTATGTCAAATTCGAACGATCTATCACAAAACTTAGGAGGAAAGATGCGCCGTTTATCATTACGTTATGTAGTTCTGGCTCTCTTGCTCGTGCTCGTCGCTGGCATGTTGTTCGGCTGCGCAAAGGACACCGCAGAAGAAACACAAGCCCCTGCAGCTGAAGAACCTGCAGCTGAAGAACCCGCAGCAGAAGAGCCCGCAGCAGAAGAGGCGATTAAAATCGGGCTTTCGTTCTCCGATTTCGCCACAGAGCGCTGGAAGCCAGAAGAAGTTCTCATGAGGGGACTTCTTGAAGACCTGGGCTACGAAGTCTTAACTGCAGAAGCAAGCCATGACGTCAAGCTGCAGAACGATCAGATCGACAACATGGTTGCGCAGGGCGTGGCAGTCATCATCGTCGTCGCAGAAGATGGAAATGCGATCGTCACCTCGGTTGATAAAGCAACCGATGCTGGCGTCGCCGTCATCGCCTACGACCGCTTGATCAAAACCTCCAAGATTGCAGTCTACATCTCCTTCAACAATGTTGAAGTTGGTCGACAGCAGGCTTTGGGTGTGATGACCGCGCTCGACATGGATAACTGGGACGTGGACACCAACGGCCCCGCCAAGATCGTGAAACTCGGCGGCAGCCCCACCGACAACAACGCCATCCTCTTCCGCCAGGGCCAGGACATGATCGTTGACCCGTACGTCGAATCTGGTGTGGTCGAGATCGTCGCCGATCAGTGGGTGGACAACTGGGACGCAGCCAATGCGTTGGCCTTGATGGAGAACATCCTCACCGCCTCCGGTAACGAGTTTGACGGCGTCGTCGCATCCAACGACGGCACGGCACTCGGTGCGCTGCAGGCCATGCGCGCGCAAGGTATGGCCGGCATCGTCCCGATTTCGGGACAGGACGCCACCGCTGACGGCTGCAACAGCATCGTCAAGGGCGAACTCACCGTATCGATCCTCAAGGACATACGTGACCTGGCACCGCTCGCAGTCTCACTGGCGGATGCGTACGCCAAGGGCGAGACGCCTCCAGGGCTGCAGTCGTACACCCTGGCAGAACTCACCCTGGACGACAGTCTGGTAGGCGAAGTTGATTGTTCCTTCCTAGAGGTTTTCCAGGTGAACGCCGATAACGTTTACGAACTAGTGGTGGCCTCTGAATTCCAGAGCTACGATGATGTCTATCGCGACATCCCCGAAGACCAACTGCCACCACGCCCCTAGCCGGTAATTCGGTTTAGGATCACCCCGGCTCTCTTTGGTTATTCAAAGAGAGCCGGGATATAATCACGTAAATTAAAAAAAACAACGATATCTAGACATACTGACGAAGGCGTACAAAGTGAAAAAAGATATTATTTTAGATTTTCAACACGTAACCAAAGAATTCCCGGGCGTCGTGGCGCTTGACGATGTCACCTTAGAAGTCGAGCGAGGTGAAATCCATGGTCTCTGTGGAGAAAACGGCGCAGGCAAATCCACGTTGATGAAGATCCTTTCCGGTGTTCATTCCTTTGGCACCTATGAAGGATCGATTCTCTACGATGGAGAAAAACTCAAGTTGGAAAGCCGCGCCATCCGACGGGCAAATGAGGCGGGAATTGCCATCGTCTACCAGGAATTAACCCTCGTATCCAGCATGACGGTGGGAGAAAACATATACCTGGGAAAGGAACCCAGAGAAAACGGCTTCATCAACTGGAATAGACTCTACTCCGACACCCAAAAGATCTTGGCGAAGTACAATCTCGATGTCGAGCCCCAGGCGATCGTCGGAAACCTCGGCGTCGGCAAACAGCAAATGGTAGAAATAGCCAAAGCCCTGGCCGTAGACGCAAACGTCCTCATACTGGATGAACCCACCAGTGCCCTCACGGAAGCGGAAACCGATCAATTAATGGAAATTATCCGCTCTTTGAAGGCACATGGTGTTACCTGTATTTATATCTCCCACAAACTCGATGAATTCTTCCGCATTGCGGACCAGATGACCATCTTACGCGATGGAAAAGTTGTCGACACGCTACCAACTTCCGAGTTGAGGCATGAAGATCTGGTTAAAATGATGGTCGGCCGCGAGATGAGCAAACGCTTCCCGCCCAGCAACCGCAAACCCGGCGAAGTCATTATGGAAGTGGAAGACTTACACGCCGAGGACCCGCACGACTCCGACAGAATGGTACTTAATGGAGTTACCTTCAACTTGCGCCGTGGGGAGATCCTGGGAATCGCCGGCTTAATGGGATCGGGACGCACCGAGTTGGCCATGACTCTCTTCGGCGAATATGGCAAGATCACCCAGGGGCGGATCATATTGGATGGCGAAGAAATCAAACCCACCGCCGCCAACGCCGCAATTAGGAAGGGTTTGAGCCTGGTCCCGGAAGATCGAAAAGAGCACGGCCTGATTCTGATCCAATCCATACGCAGGAATATCTCCTTACCCAACCTGCATCAATTTTCTTCCTTCATGCGCATCAACCGCTTGGCGGAACTCCAGGCGACCATGGAACAATCCAAGAGCCTGGATATCAAAGCACCTAGCCTGGAAGTTCCCGTCAATACCCTGTCCGGCGGTAACCAGCAGAAAGTGGTAATTTCGAAATGGCTGATGTCAAAACCCAAAGTGCTTATCATGGATGACCCTTGCCGGGGTGTTGACGTCGGCGCAAAATATGAAATCTACAAATTGATGACCGAACTAGCTGAGAAGGGTGTTTCGATCATCATGACGTCAAGCGAATTGGAGGAAGTGCTGGGTATGTGTGACCGGGTCTTGGTCATGCATGAAGGCCGCTCGAACGGTTTACTCGATATATCCGAAGCCAGCCAGGAGCACATCATGGCTCTGGCAACCGGCATCGCAGAAAGCGAGTCACTGAAATAAATTGGGGGGCGATTCTCGATCCCAACCTTGAAGAAGGATTTACAAATGAACCTACCTAATGAACTCGTACAGCAATTTCGGCGGAACATTCAAACCTACAGCATCATCCTGGCATTGGTTGTCATATGGGGATTATTCGGCTTCTTGAGTGATGGCGCTTACCTGCAGCCCCAGAACTTTTCCAACCTGTTTCGACAAATGACGGTGACTTCATTCCTCGCCATTGGTATGGTGCTGGTCATTGTGACCGGCAACATCGACCTATCGGTAGGGAAAGCTGCGGGTTTTATTTCCGTAATGGTAGCCCACCATCAATACCGAGTCTGGCACGCATTAATCCCGGGAGAAGCGCTGTTGGCGGCCATATTGTCGATTTCACTCGGCATTTTACTGGGCATTCTATGGGGCGTAATCCAGGGGTACGTCATCTCCTACCAGGGAATACCCGCATTTATCGTCACGCTTGGTGGTCTCTTCATCATGCGCGGCGCAATATTGCTGCGTACGGAAGGCAGAACCATCCCGGCGAATCAACCCTACCTTTCAACGATCGCACAGGGATACCTAGATCAAAACATCAGCTGGATCATCGCCGGTGTAGTGATCATCTTCCTATTTTTCAACATGTTCCGCAGCCGAAAGAAGAAACGTGAATATGGTTTCGAGTTATCCAGTTTTGCCATGGATCTCTCGATGACGATTTTCTTTTCGCTGCTTATGGGTTTGTATGTATTCGTCGTGAATAAGTACCAGGGAATTCAAATCCCGGTAATGCTACTGGCAATTGCCGCCGTCATCCTGGCCTACGTTTCCAACAACTCGCGTTTTGGACGCTACGCGTACGCCATCGGCGGCAACCGCGAGGCTGCCAGGCTCTCGGGAATCAACATCCGCAAGAATGTGTTCCAGGTTTTCGTACTCATGGGCTTGCTCACCGGTATCGGAGGAGTCGTGCTGGCTTCGTACGTCGGATATGGCACGATTGCCGCCGGTGAAGGTTACGAGCTGGATGCCATTGCCGCCGCAATCCTGGGAGGCACATCGCCGCTTGGCGGTGAGGGCACCATATTCGGTGCACTTGTCGGCGCATTGATCATGTCTAGCCTAACCAACGGGTTGCAAATAATGAACGTAGCGCCAGGATGGACGCAGCTGGTTAAAGGTCTCGTTCTCGTTCTGGCAGTTTTCGCTGACGCAAGACTAAAAAGGAACCGGTAAGATCGAGCCGTTCATCTCTCAGATCATCGAGTAATTTCTCCTCTATCCCAACGACTCCGCGTATCCAAGACGCGGAGTCGTCGAATTAAGCAGAAATCGATTGAGCCGCACTCTATTTACTATTCATCAACCCCCATCGGCGCTTCCCAACCCACCGTGTCCCATTCGTGAGGAATGCCCTTCTCATCCAAAAAGACTTCGTACGCTTTCAGGTTTTTCGCTGTGATCACATCCACGCCGGTATCGATGACACCGTCGATCACTCCCATTTCTTCCATCGCCGCTGCCTCGCCAAGCGTAGCGATAAGATAGATTAACTGAACTGATTTATAACCCATCTCAAATTCCCGCTGCGCGACTGTGGCGTTAATCACCCCCTCCTTGATCCCATTGATGATATCCGTCGTCGCATCAAAACAAACCAATTTAGTCTGGCCGACTCGATCAGCTTCTTTAATTGCGGTCGCCCAAGCGGGACCGTTATATGCATAGACACCAAACGCTCCGGCCAGTTCGGGGTTTGCAGAAAGCACGGAATTCGCCAATTCCAGCGCTTGCGCAGCGTCTTCTCGATCCGTTACCGGCTCGAGCACCACAATCCCCTCACCCACAGCATCCAGGAAGCCCTCTGTACGCTGCAAAGCGTTCAAGGCGGTGTCTGAGCCACGACCGATCCCTACGGTGCCGCCGTTTGCCAGCAATGCCGTCATCGTTTTCCCCGCAGCGAGGCCTGCCGTGTAATTATCCGTTCCGATATAAACCTGTGATATTGAGCCTTCGATGGGAGGTGTATCCAATGTTGTCACGATGATCCCCGCCTCGGCGGCCTGCTTCATCACCCGCTCCAGCGCGCTGGGATCGGAAGGCGCGATAGCGATCCCGGTTACTCCCTGGGCAATGTAGGTCTCCATCGTTTGAATCTGAGAAGCCACGTCTTCCGTCGGCGTGACAAAGAAAATCGCCTGGTCCGGGTTCAGCCCCAAATCAACAGCGGCCGCCTTTACACCCTTCTCCACGTTACTCCAATATGTATGTACCGATTTCCCAATCACAACAACGGTGAATTCGTGCATATCCAAGCCGTTGATTCGGTCGGCTAAAGCGGAGCACGACGTTGTCAGCATGCTCAGAATCATCCAAGCAATCATGTATATACGCATCTTTTTCATGACGCCCCACTTTCGCACCCCATTCTACAATCAAATTTGCCCGATGGACATACTCAGACATCCAGCAGAAAAGACTTCCCCAACAATCACATGCCGCCTCAGCATTCCTCAGACAGCGAGTAATCATCTTTCGCCCCGATCATGTAAGCCACCACACACTCGCGAAACGTATGAATGTCATCGATGATCGGCCGGTCACACACCTTTCGTCCGTGCCGCAAGACTATCACGCGATCACTAACCTGGTGGATGTCCTCCAGACGATGGCTGCTGATAATAATGGAACACCCCTGTGATTTGAGCTGATGGATTAATGCCAGCACCTTCTCCACGGCGACAACATTAAGAGCCGCAGTCGGCTCGTCCATGATGATGATGCTGGAATCGAAGGCAGTCACACGGCCGATGGCGACCGCCTGTCGTTGACCGCCTGATAAATGCTTCACCTTTAAATTCACAGAATCGATATCGATCCTGAGATTATCAATCAAGCGTAATGATTCCTGTGCCATCGTACGCTTGTTGAGCAGGCGTACCGGCCCCAAACGAAAAAGCACATGTTCACGTCCCAAGAACATATTTGCCGCTACGTTCAGGTTATCGACCAGGGCAAAATCCTGATAGACCATTTCAATGCCCATCGAGCGTGAATCTTCCGGATTTCCAAGCTTGATTTGACGACCATCGATGAAAATCTGACCCCCATCCGGGAGAAGTGCACCGCTGAGCACCTTCATCAGGGTGGATTTTCCAGCCGCATTGTCACCTGCCAGACCGAGCACCTCGCCGCGTTTTAAGATCAAATTGACCCCGCACAGCGCTTGTATGGCTCCAAAACGCTTGCGAATATCACGCATTTCCACGCGGGCTATTGTATCATCCACAGATGACTCCCCTCAGAATGTGCTACGCCTGCGTCGCCACATATCATAGGTAACCGCAACCACCAGCACGGTACCCAATACCGTTTCCTGCACATAAGGTGACATATTGACGATCACCATCCCATTGAACATCACGCCCATAATCGCCGCTCCAAGAATGGCACCTGTTATCGTCCCTTCGCCACCACGAAGGCTCGTTCCTCCAATTACCGTAGCGGCAATCGCCCATAATTCGTAGGTAGACCCTACAGTTGGTGTGCCTTGACCCAGGCGTGAAGCCAACAGCAATCCCACCAACCCTGCCATGACGCCACTACTGACGTAGCAAAAACTACGCACGCGATCAACGTTAATTCCCGCCACGCGCGCCGCCTCGATGTTTCCACCCACGGCATAGATGTGCCGACCAAGCGTCGTCGAACGTAAAATGAAAGCCGCAAGTACCGCAACAATAACCAGGATAACGAACATGACGGGGATCTGAAATACTTCACCCTGACCCAATTCCAGGAAGGGAAAATCAAGGGGAAAGACAATCGGATATCCGCGCGTGATGTACTTCGCCATACCCCGCGCTACCAACCAAGTTCCTAATGTGATAATGAATGAGGGAATTTGCAGCTTGGTAACACAAAATCCATGCCACCTACCGACAAGGCCGGAGAAAACGAGAACGATCAAAATGGAAGGCAATATCCCCAAAGGAGGAATGGGCCCCACGCCTTTCATCATCAACGTGGCTGCAAACACACCGGTTAGTGCCGTCATCGAACCCACAGAAAGATCGATGCCATCCGTGATGATCACAAGGATTTCACCGATGGCCAGTAGACCGAAAGTCGCCACAAAACGCATAATCACTTTTAGATTCGCCAACTTGAGAAAAGCTTCCGGTCTTTGCCACCAAAAAAATAAGCAAAGCCCTAAAAAAGCAAACGCAATGCTGAACTCCCGAAACCTGAAAATGTTGCGTAACTGTTGTATTCGTATTTTCACGGGTGAAGGAACGGGCTTCATCTCATCCATAGATCCGTCGTTTCCTCCTGTTGAAAAAACAAGCGATGAATAGAAAACGAATGGCCGCGAAGTAATACTTCGGGCTTAACGCACAAGTGCAGTATAGGTGAAGTTATATTCACAAGGCTAGGGGGCATCCCTACGTATTATAGGGGGTTTCCCCCATCCAACTTCCGTTGGGAAAAACATCTCACAAGTTGCAATGATGGTATAGTAATGGAATGGACGAAGTACGCACACTCCTGGCAGACGATCACGCACTTGTGCGTGAGGGAATCCGCAATGCCCTAAAGAAAATCCCCAATATCCGCATAATCGGTGAGGTTGGTGATGGCCCTTCGTTGATGGAAGCCTTGCAGAATCACAATCCTGACCTGCTGCTTCTCGATGTTACTATGCCAGAGTTCAAACCCGTGGAAACGATCAAAGAAATCTGTCAAAGCCACCCCGCGATGAAAATCCTGGTGATCAGCGCCTATGACGATGATGTATATGTGCAGGGGCTGATGCAAGCCGGTGTAGACGGTTATCTCTTGAAAGACCAATCTCTGGGCGATCTGCAGCTCGCCATCGAGCGCGTATTGTCGAATGAAAAGTGGGTTTCCAGTCGCGTAATCGATAAACTGGTACGTATTTCGGAAAGGTCATCAACGCCCCCTACATCCCTACTGACATCCCGACAGCGCGACATCCTGCGTTTGCTGCAACAAGGACTCGACAATCAAAGCATCGCACAACGGATGAATCTCAGTATTAAAACCATTGAGAATCACCTCACACGCATCTACCGTCAGCTTGACGTTCAGAGTCGCCTCGGAGCTGTAAAATACACCACCCATCACCCGGATATCCTCGGATTGCCTGGGCAGTTGGTCACGCAAGAGCCTCCAGCCGTGACGACTTCCGAACAAAATGCCGTCACGTTATTGCTGGTCGACGACAACGCTCGTTATCGCTATCAACTTCGACGCATGATCGGCAAAGTATGCGCCCATGCTCTGATCTATGAAGCTGAGAACATCGACGAGACTGTGAATCTCATTCAACACATCACACCCCACCTGATATTGATCGATGTCGTTCTGGGTGATGAAGATGGCATTCACTGCACACGACGTATTCGAGCGATCTCGTCTAAACCGCGGGTAGTACTTATCAGCGCCTATCCCGATCGTGAATTCCACCGCCTGGGTCTGGAGGCGGGCGCAGTGGCCTTTCTGGATAAGAAAGACCTCGACGCGGCTTCGTTACGCGAATTAATCGATGACGTAGTGGTTTAAAAAATTACCGACCTAACGTTACAAACACGCAACAAGGATCGTTCTAATTTTACGCAAGTAAACGAAAGAATATGAAACGAGATATGCAGCCGAGATTGAAAGTCACTGAGCTTTCGAAAAGTATCGGTTCACTACCTGCTCTGCAGCGCGTAAGCTTCGAAGTGTATACCGGCGAAGTGGTAGGGTTGATGGGCAGAAGCGGGGCAGGGAAATCTCTGCTTGCATCACTGATTACCGGCCTGTCTTCACCTGATTCCGGGCAAATGGTTTTCGAGGGTCGTAACATACAATGGCCTTTTCATGCTCAAAAATTGGGCATTGAAGCCATCCACCAACGACCTCGTTTGGCTGATCACCTGGATATCACTGCCAATATTTTCCTGGGCAGCGAATTGCGTCTGCCGATCATCGGGCAGTATCTGAATATCCTCGATCGCCGCCGGATGAACAACGAAGCGGCATGTATTCTCAAACAGCTCAATTTCCACTTCCCCTCCCTGCGCGAAAAAGTGGCCAATCTATCCAGCGAACAACGCCAGATGTTGTCCATCGCCCAGGTGATGACGCATCCGTCGAAACTCATTGTTGTCGATGAGCCAACAGGGCTACTCAGCTACCACCAACAAAAGAAACTGCTCTCGTTAATTCGTCAATGGCAAGATCAAGGCATATCGATTATCTTTTGCAGCAAAGATCTCGATCACTTATTCGCCGTAACCGATCGGATTGTCGCTTTACGGCATGGCCGAAAAGTGGCCGCCCATCGCACCGACGAAGTCAGCCGGGAAGAGATCGTAGCTGCACTGGTGGGTACCACAAGCCGGCAGCAGCTCACACCGGCGATCTGGGCTTTGGATAACTATTACCGCGCACGAGAACAAGCAGAAAATCTGCGCCACCAACAAAAACTGCTCGAACAAAATCTGGCCGTGCAGGACACGCGCATTCGCAGCCTTATTGAACAAATGACAGAACAGGTAAGGGCGCTGGATCAAGCAAATATCGCCCTGCAAGACGCGCACCGGCGATTGCTGACAGAACGCGAACAGGAACGAAAACACCTGGCGAGGGAACTGCACGACCAGTTGATTCAAGACTTGTTGAGTGTGAATTACCAATTGGAGGAAAGCGAAGCACACGCTGATGTAGGGCCAGAACTAAAAGAAGATATCCTCCAAATCCGTAACTCTATCCGCATGTTCGTTGCCGACTTACGCAGAATTTGCAGTGACCTGCGTCCCCCCACAATCGATAGCCTGGGGCTGGGGTCCGCGCTGCAGTCCTATACACAAGATTGGAGTGAACGAACCGGCATTGAACTGAAGCTCAACCTAGATACCAATCTGGGGAGATTGCCCGAGGCAATCGAACTATCCGTTTTTCGCATCGTGCAAGAGGGTCTTAATAACGTCCGCAAGCATGCAATGGCCAACAAGATCGACGTTACCCTAGAACATACTTCGATGCGTGCTTTGATGATATCCATTTCCGATGATGGCGGCGGTTTGCAAGACGACTTCGATCTCTCTACGCTTTCGAGAGAAGGGCACTTTGGCTTATTAGGAATCAGCGAAAGGGTCGCTCTCCTCGGGGGACGATTGGACATGAAAAACAAACCCGAAGGCGGTTTGCTGCTGCAAGTTGAAATCCCACACCCACGCGTCGATCTTCCCGTAAAACTGGCGGAAGAACGTTAGCAGCCAAATGCCATTTGCATACCTCCATATCCCCCTTGCATCGTTGCGAACATTTTGCCGATATGATAGATTCTTAAAACCACGGCTTCCGGTTTAGGAGTAAGTATGGCTCCCACACCACGTTTATCACTGAACGACGATTTCGCAGCTCATTTGAACTGTCCGATCTGTGGAAATGCGAGTCTGATTGTCCATCACACCGCTTCCCTCCCGGACTATGTTTCCTGCCGCAGCTGTGGATCAGCCTTTGTCGTTGAGGCTGACGGAGAACGTGTTCTATATGGAAAGATCAACGACCAATACCATCGCACCCAACAATTCGCCTTGAAACAATGGGTTATGCTGGAAGCCGTCGACCGCCGCGCCTCCGATGAACGAGCGGAAGAGGAAGACACGACCGCCCCACCGGCAGTTGAAGCAGCTCCCCCACCTGCAGCCCGAGAAGCTGCCCCGCCACCACCAAGCCCAGCGGAGGATCTTCTACGATCAGCAGCCGTGCCGATTCCCACAGAACCCGATCTTCATTGGCCTCCGAGGAAAATCTTCCCCTTGGAACCAGATACGGAGCCCGAACCCATACAACCCGATCGAGTCGAACCTATACAACCCGATCGCGTCGCACCCAGTCCCCTGCCTCCTGCAAGCATTGAACCCGAAATGCCTAAGGCTGCCCAGACTCCACTGCCTTCGACGCCACCCATTCCCGCCAAACCTGAAACCCCATCAGGTGTCGATCTAAGCAAAATCGGCCTCCCACCCAAGCAGCCGGAAGACCAAGAACCACTCATCGAAACGCCTGTCTTTCCGCAGGGAGTAAAATTAAAGCAACTGCAGGAAGATCGCGCTGCAGAGCCTTTGCCGAAAATGCCGCCAAAACCAGAAGTCATGCCAGGTCTGCCGCCAAAACCAGAAGTCATGCCGGGTCTGCCGCCAAAACCAGAGGTCATGCCAGGTGTGCCGCCACAAGCCCCAGCCCAACCTGCCCCCCAACCACCAGTATTGGAACTGCGTGAAAACGACCCTCCACAAGGCTTCCGACACCGAGTCGTCATCCGGGGAGAGAAAGTGACCTTTCCCAAGAAGGCTTGTGCACACTGTCAAGGAACTCCTGTGCGTGGTCGCCTGACAATCATTGGAGATCTTCCACAAGGGCAGAAAATCGGACAACGAAAAAAAGCGGCCTTCAACTTGCCCCTGTGCGCGGAATGCCATGATCGAGCGCAAACCGTCACACCCGAAGAAAAAGCGGAACGCCTTCAAGCCTACCTGATAGCTATGCTTGTCGCCATGGTGTTTCTCGTGGCAGCTCTCGCCTGGGGTGTTGATCTTCAGGAGAACCCGTTTCCAAGTTTGATCATTCTCGCCGTTCTTGCCCTGATCGGCTTTTTTGTCCCAGCCTACTTCTTATTAAACCGCATTGTACCTACTCCACCCTCACCCAACGCCGCTTATATACGCTCGACGCTTCTCATTCCCGACGACGCGCAAGGCCTGGAAACGGCCTTCGAATTCCGCAATAAGGAATATGCCGAGCAGTTCTTCGTCGCCAATGATATCTTTACCCTGGGGAAACCCGTGCAGGTGAAAGATCGCTCCTTCACCAGGACTCGGCCTCCCGAACCTCCTCCAGCGTAAATTCAGATAGAGACAATTGTTCGTCGCGCTGGACGATATACCCTTGCGCTTCAGCGTCCCCAGGCATACAACAGCCAAGCGTTGCCTAACGCGTCCCCAATAAAGATCAAGGCCCGAGAAAATCGGGCCAGGTTTTGATTTTGGTCTGTTATAATGATAAGTTGTTACCGCGAATAGAACATTTGTACGAATAAAGGGTCAGAATCGAATGACACAAGATCACATCCAAGTCGTGGGTGCGCGTGAACACAACCTCAAGAATCTCACTGTTGCGATCCCGCGGAACAAGCTCGTAGTCATCTCCGGCATATCCGGATCGGGAAAATCATCGCTCGCATTCGACACGATCTTCGCAGAAGGTCAGCGACGCTATGTTGAATCGCTATCGGCATACGCACGCCAATTCCTCGGCCAACTCGATAAACCCGATGTGGACTACATCGAAGGCCTTTCTCCAGCCGTATCAATCAACCAACGCGGCGTATCCCACAACCCAAGGTCTACGGTTGGAACCGTGACGGAAGTGTATGATTATCTGCGTCTGCTCTTCGCACGCGCCGGAATCCCCCATTGCCCGATTTGTAGACGGGAAGTACGTCAGCAATCTGCACAGGAGATCGTCGACGCCGTCGAGGCGCTGTCGGTCGATTCACGTGTGTTGATCCTGGCGCCGCTGATTCGCGGACGCAAGGGTACGCACCACGCCGTGTTTGATGAAGTACGCAGGTCGGGTTTCGTGCGCGTACGGGTTGACGGTGAGATGCGATCTGTCGACGACGAGATCGAACTCGATCGTTACAAGACGCATAACATCGAAGTCGTGGTGGATCGCCTCATCATGCAACCGAAATCCGACGACGCATCGGATGACGGATTCCGCTCGCGCCTTACGGATTCCATTGAGACGGCATTGCGATGGGGTAACGGTACGATGTTGATCGCAGACATCACCTCTGAGCAAGACCCGAAAATTACACCCTACTCGGAATTTCTTGCCTGTCCCGAACACGGCACAATGTTGTCGGAGATCGAACCCCGTACGTTTTCATTCAACACACCCCACGGCGCCTGTCCTGAATGCCAGGGTTTGGGAATCAAATTGGAGATTGATCCCGATCGCATCGTCCCCGACCGTTCCATCTCCATTGCCGACGGTGCCGTTGCCGCACTGGAATGGTCGAATCAAAGCCGGGAAAGAAGGGGCTACTACTGGCAGATGGTCGAAGCCGTCGCCAAACAATACGGCGTGAGTCTCGATGCACCGGTTGCGGAGCTGGATGAAGAAAAGCTGAATCTGATTTTATATGGAACCAACAACGAAGAATTGTCCATCCATTACATGAACCGGGACGGCCGGAAAACGACTTTCAAGACGACTTTCGAAGGCGTGATCGGGAATCTCGAACGACGCTATCAAGAGACGCAATCCGATACCGTTCGCAACAGGATCCAGGAATTCATGTCCGAACGCCCCTGTCCTTCATGCGAGGGACGGCGACTACGCGCGGAGGCTCTGGCCGTCCTGCTGGATGGAATGAACATCGTTGAAATTACCAAATGGCCGGTTCAACGCACATTGCAGTGGGTTCAGAGTCTGCAAGGAAATGAAAGCCCATTGTCAGATCGCCAGCAAAAAATCGCCGGCCGAGTGTTAAAAGAGATTGCCGATCGTCTTGGATTTTTGGTTAACGTTGGTCTGGATTATCTCACCCTCGACCGTTCGGCCAGTACCCTCTCCGGCGGGGAAGCGCAGCGAATTCGGCTGGCAACCCAGATTGGATCGCGTTTGATGGGTGTGCTTTATGTGCTCGACGAGCCGTCGATCGGCCTTCATCCTCGCGACAACAAACGACTGATCCAAACCCTGGAGGAGATGCGCGATCTGGGCAACTCCGTACTCGTCGTCGAACACGATGAAGCCACCATCCGCTCTGCGGACTGGGTCATCGATTTGGGTCCGGGTGCTGGCGAGGCCGGGGGAGAAATCGTGGCGGAAGGCACAGTCGAACAAGTCACACGCAACAAGAAATCCGTTACCGGCCGTTTCCTTTCCGGGAAACTTACCATAGAGACTCCAAAAAAACGACGACCCGGGAACGATCACATCCTCTCCGTCATCGGGGCACGCGAGAATAATCTCAAAGACATCGCTGTAGACATCCCGTTGGGTACATTTGTGTGCATTACGGGGGTTTCCGGATCCGGGAAATCCACCCTGATGGTGGATGTGTTGTACAAAGCCCTGGCACGTACGCTGCATGGTGGACGTCAACAACCTGGCGCTCATACCAAAATCGAAGGAATCGAATTCGTGGACAAGGTCATTAGCATCGATCAGAGTCCGATCGGCCGTACGCCGCGTTCCAATCCAGGTACGTACACAGGTGTCTTCGATCACGTACGTACCTTGTTTGCCGAATTGCCTGAGTCAAAAGTCCGCGGGTACAAACCGGGTCGTTTCTCCTTCAACGTACATGGCGGCCGCTGCGAAGCTTGCCAGGGTCAAGGACAACTGCGCATCGAAATGCAGTTCCTCCCCGATGTATACGTACCATGCGAAGTTTGTCATGGTGCACGCTTCAACCGAGAGACACTGCAGGTGCGTTTCAAGGAACGATCGATCGCGGATGTCCTCGATATGACCATCAATGAAGCCGTTGAGTTCTTCGCATCCTTTCCGGCGATGATGCGTAAACTCAATACGCTGCAGGACGTTGGGCTGGGATACATCCGGATCGGCCAGCCGGCTCCGACATTATCGGGCGGCGAAGCCCAGCGCGTGAAGCTTTCGCGTGAACTCTCGAAACGCAGCAATGGCCACACGCTCTACGTTCTGGACGAACCATCGGTCGGATTACATGCCGCGGACGTCTACAAATTGATCGAGGTCCTGCAGCGTCTGGTAGATCAGGACAACACCGTCCTGATCATCGAACATCATCCCGATATTATTAAAGTCGCCGATTGGGTGATCGACCTGGGGCCGGAAGGCGGTGACCGTGGTGGGGAAATCATCGCCACAGGAACCCCGGAGGAGCTCTGTAAAGTTTCGGAATCCTACACCGGGCAATTCCTTCGGGGACACCTGAAATAACGTCTGAATTCCCCCGTTATTCGTAACGCAGTGCTTCGACGGGTTGCAGATCGGCCGCACGTTTGGCCGGATAAAGACCAAAGAACAAACCGACGGCTGCGGAGAACAATGTGGCCAGCAGGATCGCATCCAATCCCATGCTGGGATTCAATTCAGTATCCGAAGCCGCTGCGATCGCACCAACAAGCTGCGAAAGCCCCCAACCCAAAGCGATTCCGATCAAACCACCCATCATGCTCAACAACGCCGACTCGGTGAGGAATTGAAGCATGATATCGCGTTTGCGTGCCCCGACAGCCTTGCGCAATCCAATCTCGCGGGTGCGCTCCGTGACGGAGACAAGCATAATGTTCATGATTCCGATGCCACCAACAAGAAGAGAGATCGCTGCGATTCCACCCAGGAATATCGTAACTACCCCCGTGATCGCCTCCGCCGTCTCGATAAAATCCTGTTGGGAAAAAACGGTGAAATCATCTGCGCCAATCGGCGTGCGGTGACGGGCGCGCAGTATAGCGCTGATCTCTTCAGTTGCGATGGTGACGTTCTCTGGGCTGATCGCCTGTACCAGGATCATATCAACTGCATCGCGCGTTCTGCGCAGCAATCGTACCTGCGCCGTGGTCAATGGCACGATGATTTGATTGTCCTCGTTGGAAAAACTTGACCCGCCCTTTGACTCGGTTACGCCGATTATACGGAACGGCTGTCCTTCGACGCGCACGGTTTCACCGAGCACCCCCTCTGTTCGGCCGAACAATTCCTCGGCGACATCCGGTCCGATGACCGCAACCGCAGCCCTTCCGAGAAGATGGATTTCGCTGATGAACTCACCTTCCACGAGTTCGACGTTACGTACGCTTTGATATTCCGGTGTGACGCCATAACCTGTCGTCAATGCCCCTTCACCGGCGTAGCTGACTTCAACCGTGCCTTGAAGCGTTGGAGCCACACCGTCCACCGAAGGAGCGGCGAACGGATCGCGCATCGCTTCGGCATCCCCTAGAGTCAATTGCTGGGGATTTCGGATTTCCTCCGATCCCCCACGCATCACAAAAAGCAGATTCGTCCCGATCCCACTGATTGACCCCGTGATCGTATTTTGCGCTCCGGTTCCGATCGCCAACATGGCGATCACTGCACCGACGCCGATGACAATCCCCAACACCGTCAAACCGGATCGTAATTTATTGCTGGCGAGGCTATCCAGCGCCTCGAGAACGTTGTTCCAGATGTCCATCCTGATTCCTTTTCCCAACCATCGCTAACCATTCGTTACGACGTTCTTACGCTGCGAGTCTGAGAAACCATCTAAGAGATATAAAGGGCCATGAATTTACCCAATCGGGTCTATTGCTTTTCGACCACTCCATCCCGGAGCATAATCACTCGCTCCGTGCGTTCCGCAATCTCCGGATCGTGAGTCACAAAGATAAGGGTCGTCGAGAATTTTTCGTTGAGATCGAGCAGGATGTTCATGATTTCCTCGCCCGATTTCGAGTCCAAATTGCCGGTCGGCTCATCGGCCAGAATGATTGCCGGGTTGTTGACCAACGCACGGGCGATCGCCACGCGTTGCTGTTGACCACCAGACAACTCGTTAGGTCGATGGCGAATTCGATCGCCCAAACCAACGTCCTCCAAAGCCTGTATCGCCCGTTTGCGCCTGCCGTCGGATACACCGGCGTAGCGCATGGGCAATTCGACGTTCGTCAGTGCCGTTTGACGGCCAAGCAAATTGAAACTCTGGAATACGAAACCCACTTTATGGCTGCGGATTTCCGCCAACTGATCGTCGCTTAAATCCGCGATCTCCTCACCATCAAGCTTGTAGGTACCGCCGCTCGGACGATCTAGACAACCCAGGATGTTCATCAACGTGCTTTTACCCGAGCCCGATGGCCCCATGATGGCAATCACCTCTCCCGGTTTAACACGCATCGACACACCGCACAGCGCGTGTACCTCGACTTCACCCATGCGGTAAACCTTGGTGACATCTTCCGCTTCAATTACCCAATCCGTCATTATCCGCCCCCAACGAAGCCCGGGCGACCGTTGAACATCATGTTCGTAGGCGGATTCAAGACGATGAGATCGCCCTCCTCGAGTTCCCCATCCAGGATCTGACTATACGTATCGGATGAAACCCCGAGTTCAATCGTTACGGGTTTTAATGCTTGTCCTTCGAGGACAAATACGGTGCGTTCGCCATCCACCACCCGCACAGCGCGATTGGGTACGAGCAGCACATCTTCCATTTGATCGACAACGATGTTCACTGCGGCAGTCATGCCCGGTTTGATTCGTCCGTCCGCGTCATTGAGTTCGACGGTGACATTGAAACTCACTACACCTTGTGTAACCAAACCGCTAAGTCCGATCGCAGTTACCTCCCCGGAATAAATTTGATCCAGAACGGCATCGAAGTTCAAGTGTACGGGTTGGTCGACCTCAATCCGATTGATATCCACCTCGGAGATCTCGACATCCACCAATAATCGTGAAAGATCCGCCAATCCAAAAGCGACCGTGCCCGGAGAGACCTGATCTCCGGGTTTAACATCCACGTAAGTAATCGTGCCTGTAAAGGGAGCCTCGATGCGCGCGGTTTTGAGTGTTGATTCCGCAGCAGCCAAGCGTGCTTCCGCGGCAGCAACATCGTCAGGGTTGGGTCCGTCTTTGACACGCTCCCAATCTCGCAGGGCATCGGCAAGTTGCGCTTCCGCAAGTGCCACATTCGCATCCAGCAGCGCTTGTTCGACTTCCGATGGATGGCCAGTATACCAATTGAGATCTCGCTGGATCGAATCACGTCTCTGGCGGGCTGCGATCAAATTGGACAACGCCAGCGCTCTGCCCGGATCATCCTTGGGACGATTTTCAACCCGTTCGAATGCACCTTGTGCAAGATCGACTTCTTCTTGCGCCAGCACCAAATTGGCGCGTGCTGCTGCCAATGTGTCACCGCTGGCGCGATATCCCTCTTGCCGTACAGTGCGGAGATATTCTGCGTCCTCGAGGGCATCTTGCGCTTCTGCAAGCGCGAGTTGTGCCACTGCTTGTGCCTGCGACGACTCCAGAAGATCGTCCAGGGCTCGCTGAGCGGCGACACAATCAGTTTCCGCAAGGATCACCGTGGCGGGCAATGAAGTTTGCTGAAGTTCAGACAACACTTCTCCTTGCCCTACAACATCCCCCAATCCCACAGCAACATGGTCCACAATACCACTCGATTGATACGTAAGAACTGCAGCCTGATTGGCACGTACCGTTCCCGTCGCCCCCACAGACGCTGTCAGTGATCCCCTGGAAATTTCCTCGGTTTGCAGGGAATCCAGTGAAGTTTCCAACTCGGATTGTCCACACGATCGTAGTAGCAACATACCTACGATGATCACAACAACCAAACCGATCAGAAGATATCGCCGTTTCATCTTTATGATTCCTTCCAAATAAAATTCAGCCCATATACTTGAGCGAGCACACAAAATCCTTTCTACGTAAACGGCCTTCGAAGCATATTGAGATCCTCATACCGCCGCTTCGAATGATGCCACATCTAGAATTTTACCCTATGATGATAGTCCGTTTTCCAATTGTGACAACCATCACGAATAAGAATGACATTCTCGACTGATTTATGACCACTTGGGTCTGTATCATCTATTGGACAAGGAATATGGAGGATTCCATATATGCAGGCGATATCGAGTGAAGAACTTGCTGTCGACCGCAAAGCTCGAATGAAATTGCCCTACGAGGATCTCGTAGCACGCCCGGTAACCACTCGCATCTTCGATTTCAATCCAACCTTCAAACCCCTCACCCCAGAAGAAGCGCAGCGAGCTGCCGCAAGATGCATCCATTGTCCTGATCCATCTGCTTGTTACAAAGCATGCCCACTCCATAACGACATCCCCTCCGCAATGTGGTTAATCGAGCAAGGCGACTTCATCGGCGCTGCTGAAATCTATCGCCGTACGAGCTCGATGCCCGAAATCTGTGGAAGAATATGCCCACATGAGTCCCTCTGCCAGGGTGCATGTCCACGCAGCAAACGCGGCGAACCTGTGTTAACCGGCGCGCTGGAAGCATTCGTCGCAGACTATCAACGCCAACACGGAAAAATCGAAATTCCTATCGGTCGGACCACCGGCAAGAAAGTCGCCATTATTGGCTCCGGACCATCCGGCCTCACTTGTGCGGAACGTTTGATCCAGAAGGGACACGCCGTATCGATCTATGAAGCGCTGCCTGCTTTCGGTGGATTATTAACGTATGGAATTCCCAATTTCAAGCTCGACAACCGAGTCGTTCAAGCCAGAATCGAAGATCTACAGAACGCCGGTATTGCTTTCATCAACAACACGCGCATTGGTGAAGATTTGTCCATCGATGATCTCTTCAAGCAAGATTTCGATGCCATTTTTATCGGGGTCGGTTCACTGATCAACGCCAAGATGGAATCGCCCGGGGAGGATTTACCCGGCGTGTACAAGGCTACTGATTTCCTCATGCGCGCCAACGTCGACCCGATACTGCTTCCGGAAGCGCTGCAATCGGAACCCGAAATCGGACGCCGAGTCGTCGTTATTGGCGGTGGAGATACGGCATCCGACTGCTTGCGCAGCGCCATCCGGCTCGGTGCAGAAGAGGTCACTTGTCTATACCGCCGTACGGAAGCTGAGATGCCGGGCGGTAAGAAGGATCGTAAATTGGCCAAAGAAGAGGGCGCACAATATCGTTTCCTTACCCAGCCAGTACGCTATATCGCCGGACCTGATGGAACGGTGAGTGCTGTGGAGTGTTTGCAATGTGAATTGGGCGAAGCCGATGAAAGTGGTCGGAGACGCCCCATTCCGATCGAGGGATCGAATTTCACGGTCGAAGCCAACAGCGTGATCCTTGCAATCGGCTACTGGCCCGACCCACTTCTCGGCGAGACGACACCCAACCTGGAGACACGTAAATGGGGACTCATCGTGGCGGATCCCGAGACAGGCGCGACAACCCGCGAAGGTGTTTTCGCGGGAGGAGATGCGGTCAGTGGCCCAAATCTGGTCGTCACGGCCGTCGCTTCCGGCCGCCGTGCAGCAGCCGGCATCCACGAATATTTACTCGGAACCAGCGAATAACCAACGAAACCACCAGCGTAATCCCCAATCCTGAAAAGCATGACCATTTGCAGGTCTTTTCGCTGCTGAGAAACATCACCATTTTGATTCAACGTGAGGGGCGTGCTGGCATGGTACGAAGCGAAGACCGGTATAATCTTCTTACCGTTCTGCTGTGAAGTATTTATGAACCGCATGAATCACACCTCATCGAATGCATTGGCCAGCGAGATTAAGCAGGAAGCGTTTCGCCTTGGCTTCAACCTTGTGGGTATCACAACGCCCGATCCACCCGACAACATCGATGTCTATGAAGCCTGGCTTTCCCAAGGACATCACGCCGGTATGGCCTACATGAGCAGCGAACGTGCACGCCAACGACGATCCGATCCACGCTTGATCCTTCCAGAGTGCCAGTCGATCATCGCCCTCGCAATAAATTACCTCCCCAAAACTACAATGCATAATCGAGAGGCCAGTGAATTCCAAATCGCAGCCTATGCACTCGGCGATGATTATCACGATGTGCTTCCCAAGCGCATGAAGCGCATTGTCGAATTCATCCAGGACCGCGTTGGGCGAGAGGTCCATCACAAGATGTATACCGACACCGGTCCACTGCTCGAGCGTGAACTTGCGCAGCGCGCGGGTCTGGGCTGGATTGGCAAGAATTCATGTCTGATCCATCCGCGATCCGGCTCCTATTTTCTCCTGGGTGAAATCCTTCTCGATGTTCCGCTGCCCTCGGACGAGCCCTTTTCTCACGATCGATGCGGCACATGCACACGCTGCATCGATGCCTGCCCAACGCAATGCATCCTGCCAACCCGCACAATAGACAGCCGCAAATGCATTTCCTATTGGACTATCGAAGCCAAGAACGCTATCCCACCCGAACTTCGCCCACTGCATGCGGATTGGATCTTTGGCTGTGACATCTGCCAGCAAGTCTGCCCATACAACATAACATTCGCAAAACCAAATGAAGCACCTGCCTTCCAGCTTCGATCCTCACTCGAGACTGCTACGCTCGACCATATGTTGAATCTAGATTCCCATAATTTGCGGCGAGACTTCAAAGACAGTCCGTTGCTGCGTGCCAAGCGACGCGGGCTGCTGCGCAATGCAGCCATCGTGGCAGGCAACACGGGAGATAGGAAATATGTCAACCGATTGCTATCACTCCTCGAACACGATCCCGAACCACTGGTGCGCGCACACGCGGCTTGGGCATTGGGCCGCATCCGCTCTTCAAAGGCCCTGGATAGTCTTCAAGCGGCACAATCGAACGAAGGATCACCCGAAGTCATCGAAGAAATCGAGGCAGCGTTGCAGCATTCGTAGTCCTGCCGGCTGGATTTAAAATTACAACATGCCGCCCGACGGGATATCCGTCGGGCGGTTGGAAATATCCTGTTGGTTTTGCGATCGCGGTCAGTTTGGTGTGGCGGAAGGTGTACCCAGTCCTGGGGTAACCGTAGGTGTCGGTGTGGCGATATTGACCGGTACAAGTATGGTTTGACCAACACCGATGTCATTCATGTCCTCGATATCGTTGGCCTCGGCAATCGCTTCCGCCGTGCTGTTAAACTGCGCAGCGATCGATTCGAGTGTATCGTTTGGTTGTACGCGGTATTCGATCCTTTGTCCGGGCAGCAAGTTTTCCGGCAAGGGTGTATTCGTCGGCAGCACATCTTCCGAGCCGGGGATAATCAATTCCTGCCCCACGAATATCGCATCGGGATCGTCGATGTTGTTCACAGCCATCAACAGCGTGATCCCGTCCAGCCCAAATTCTTCGGCGATCGTCTCAAGTGCATCTCCCAACTCGACCGTGTAGGTCACCGGTCCCGACGGTGTGGGGGTATCGGAAGGCGGCAAGGTAAGCGTAATCGTCGGTGTTTCCGTCGCCGGTAGCGGGGTTGATGTTTCTGTAGCTGTCGGTGTTTTGCTGGCGAGAAAGCCAGGCAGTGACGGCGGATTATCCCCTGTGAGCCAAAGAACGACCATAAAGACTCCAACGACAAGAAGCACGACTGCAAGTCCCCCTACTACAAGTGGCATCAAACGATCTCTACGACGTCTGTATGCCAGAATCACATCTGCAACATTCGGTTCTTGTTCAGACATGTCCTATCACTCCCCTCCAAGATGGAGTTAGCGTTTTACTCCTTCGGCGCGTTTCATTGTACCTGAATTCAAGCCATCCGGGAGTTTTAAAGTTAGGCACGTCTAATTCTATTCTGTCCACATTTCGGAGAGAAAAGCCAGCACTTCGTCGAAAACCAGAACCCAACCTTCGGCATCGTGGCCGCCTTGCGTATACACATAGGTATGCTGGATATTGTACTGCTCGAGGGTTGAAACAAGCCTCTCCGTTGCTTGCCGGAATGAAGGTTCGCCTTTTCCGGCGCTGAGAAAAATCCCTGACGGCAAGTCTCGATCTTCGCTGGCGAGAATGAAGGGATCGTAAGGCGAACGAGCGTAATTCACGTTCAACGCAGGACTCAACGCAATCACGCTGTCGAATACATCTGCATGACGGAAAGTAATTTCCAATGCCCAAACCCCACCCCGCGAGATGCCGGCCAGCGTACGTGCTTCCGGGCGAGGATCGACTCGATACTCCCTTTCAATATATGGAAGGAAATCTTCGATGAATTCGATTTCGTAAGAATTCGGGCCGCCATCGGTGCTGGTAAAGAGCGGCTCCGGAGCGCGCGGCATGACCATCAAGAACCCAGGGAGTGCGTTTGTGGAGATCGCTCGATCCACCCACTCTACAAAACCCAACTCGACCCAATGGTTCTCGTCAAACGGAAAGCCATGCAAAAGAAAAAGGGTGGGATAGCTGCGTTCTGCTTCCGGATAACACGGCGGCAGATAGATCAAATAGGGCACCTGCTTCTTCAACAGGGTGCTTGTGTATTCGCCTTGTTCCACCCAGCCGGGTTGTCCCAGACAAGCCGGCGTGGGACTTAATGTAGCTGTGAGGCTTGGAGCCGGTGTCTTCGACGGCGGGAGAGTTTTGGTTGTACGTGGCGTATTCGTCTTTTGCGGTGTTCGAGAAGCACCTGCGCTTCCCCCGTCAGGATTACAGCTCATGCAACCAAGCAGGAGAAGGATACAACCCAGCACAGTCAGAAGGCGATTCACACCCTGGCCACATCCTATGAAGGTATGCTTTACGTTGCTTGCTGACATGATCCGGAACAGTCCCTTTCCGTCGCAAATCCCAATCATACCGCAATTCACCGCTGCAAGCTCAAATGCTTGAGAAGTAAAGGCCGATTTTCCTTCCCCATTCTCGACACTATACCGCCCATCAGACAAATCAGACCTGATCGGGTTATAATCATCTCCATGAAGTATCACATTTGGACCACCGGCTGTCAGATGAACGTGGCTGATTCTCAGCGTGTTGCCTCTGCGCTGGAGCAGCTGGGCTACGATCCGTCTGAAGATATCCATACAGCAGACGTGATCGTGCTGAACACCTGCGTCGTGCGCCAGAGCGCCGAAGACAAAGCCTACGGCAGGCTCCAATCTTTGAAACCGTTAAAAAAACAGAATCCCGAACTGGTCATCAACCTCATGGGCTGCCTGGTTGGTGTGAAAGACAATCCGAAACTTCGTAAGGTCTTTCCTCACGTCGATGTCTTCTCACCGCCTTCCGATCCAAGTCCACTGATCAAGTACCTGTTGTTAAAGGACAGCCACGAAATCGATCGAGCGGAGACGGAATGGCGCCACGCCATCATGAACGGGGAACTGCAGTTGCCGCGCGCGCAGCGCGGTCGAACCGTAACCGCTTTTATCCCCGTGGTATATGGCTGCTCTCACGCCTGCTCGTACTGCGTCATTCCCTACCGCCGCGGCGTGGAGTACAGCCGGCCGCTCGCCGAGGTCGTCGTTGAAGTGCGCTCGCTGGCCAATCAAGGCGTGCGTGAGGTGACCTTGCTGGGACAGATCGTCGATCGCTATGGCAAAGACCTCGACAACAGGGAAAACCTCAGCAGCCTGCTGCACGCCGTGCATGCGGTCGATGGCATCGAACGCATCCGTTTCCTGACCTCCCACCCCAACTGGATGACCGTGGAATTATTGGACACCGTTGCGGAGCTGCCCAAAGTCTGTGAGCACATCGAAGTGCCCGTACAAGCCGGTGACGATGAGGTATTGCGACGCATGAAGCGCGGCTACAGCGTGGATGATTACCGGCGTTTGATCGAGAGAATCCGCAAGCGCATACCCAACGTATCGATCGCCACCGACATCATCGTCGGCTTCCCGGGCGAGACCGAAACGCAATTCCAGCACACCTTCGACCTGCTGGCTGAGCTGCGTATGGATGTGGCTCATCTGGCCCGCTATTCACCCAGGCCGGACACCGTCTCCGCACGGCGTATGCCGGACGATGTTCCCGACGAAGAGAAAATGCGCCGTTTTCGGGCACTGGAAACCCTGCAGGCCGAGATCGCTACGGAAATCAACGCTGGCTACCAGGATCGAACCGTCGAAGTGCTGATCGAGGAAAATCACCGCGGCCGTTGGAAAGGCCGCACGCGTACCAACAAGCTGGTTTTTATCGACTCTGAAGAAAACCTGCTGGGCAAATTGGTTCCGGTATGTATTGAGTGGACCGGTCCCTGGTCGCTGATCGCATCCTGCGTAACTACCCCAGAGATCCACGCGGATATCGCCTCCCCGCATTGAACTTTGTGAAAATTAACGCGAGAATAACTCCATTACTTCCTATTTACATCTAGGTGGCTGGGTTGATGCGAGGCTTCACCGTACGCTCCATTCGCTCACGACCAACAGGATAAGCCTGTAGGTTCAATTTCATTAAGTCGGCAGCGTAACAAACACAGTAAATATGTCTCAGCGAATACGTGTGTATTCGTACGTGTCACAAAATGTCGCTTTCAACCGTTTCAGAAGTGTATAACCCGTTAACCGGGAGGAGGCTCATCGCCGCCACATGCGTTTAACCAGTGAGTGACCAGCTCGATATGAGTCGTTTACTCTCTTTCAGTTCAATGACCAACAACCACACCTGGAACTCAACTGCGTGAAGGAGTTAGAAAATCATGAGGAAAAAGTATTTCATCATCGCACTGCTCTGTGCATCGACTTTTGTCGTATTGGCCGCTTTAATCACTCCGATCCCGGCCAATGCAAACGGTGATTATTTAAAGGTCAACACTCGCGACAACAACGATGACGGCGTGTGTGACTCCCATCATTGCTCCCTACGTGAAGCCATCAACTACTCGAACGACACGCCAGGCACCCAGACGATCATCTTCGACATTCCGGATACCGGAGACTATGCCATCATCCAGTTATGCAGCCCGCTGCCGGATCTCCGTGATCCGGTTGTAATTGATGGCACCTCGTCGCCCGGCTCAAATGGCCCTCCGAAAGTGGTGATAAAACCCTGGGATCCGAATAATCTTCCCCAATGCCCGTGCTTCCCGCCGCCTTATGGGTTCTGGATCGAAGCTGATGACGTCGTCATCCGCGGCGTGAGCATGGTCGGGTTTTATGATCTCCAGGCCATGGTCTCCGCTGCCATTGTAGTCGACGATGGTGCGCAACGCGCGCTCATCGAGAATAACCACCTCGGCGTGTACCCGAGCGGCTTCGTCCTGGGCAATTACAAAGCCATCTATGTTGCCGACGACTTTACAACTGTGCGAGACAACGTGATATCCGGCAATTGGGACGGCGTTCATGTGCGCGGCAACCAAACGATCATCCAGGGCAATTTCATCGGCACTGACATCTCCGGGTCTTTAGCCAGTATTGAGCTCCAGAATCAGGACGGAATCGAATTGACGCCGTGGAGTGGGATGACGACCATCGGCGGCACACAACCCCACGAGATGAATGTGATTTCCAACAACTCGACAGGCATCGGGGTTAACTCCCACAATAACACCATCCTCGGCAACTACATTGGGACCGATCTGTCCGGCACGTTGGACCTGGGAAACTCCACCGCTATCATAGTCACGGGAACCGGAAACATCATTGGCGGTGCCCTGCCCGGCGAGGGTAATCTGATCTCGGGCAATTCCATGTCGATCAGCTTCGGCACTGCCGGAGACAACAACACCATTCAAGGCAACTTGATCGGCCCCGACATCAGCGGGACCCTACCCCTCGCAAATGCACAAAATAATTATGACGGCATGGTTATCTTAGGTCAGGATAATCTGGTCGGCGGGCTTAATACCGGTGAGGGCAATCTGATCGCCTACTTCATTACTGAAGGGATTAGATTCGGAATGGACGCTAGCGACAACCAGATCAGCGGAAACACCATCATCCACAACGGAACCGGTGTGCTGGTTGAAACGGATCCCTGGGACACCGCGTTGAGAAACACGCTGACACAAAATGTGATTCACTCCAACACGGATCTGGGAATCGACCTCGAACCAGCAGGAGTTTCTTCCAACGACCCTGGAGATACGGATGACGGCGGCAATACCGTGCTTAATTTCCCTGTTCTCAGCGCGGGATTCAATGGCGTGGGCGGAAGCGCCTGTCCCGGCTGCACCGTCGAACTCTTTTACAGCGACGACGACCCCTCCGGTCACGGCGAGGGTAGAACATTTATTGACCAGACCCTCGCCGATGCAAATGGTGATTTCACAATCCCCGTGACGTTGTCTTATCTTCACTGCACTCGATTAACAGCCACGGCGACGGACATCCAGGGAAACACCTCCGAGTTTTCCGAAAACGTGGAGTTTGGCATCTGCCTGGTGTTCAACCCCTGGGAGCTTTTCGGCCCGCTGTTGCTTCTGGGATTAAGCATCGCAATCGGAGCCCTGGCGGGAAGATCCCCGGGCATCAACGGACGCACAGCACTTGCTCTTGCCGGGATCGTCGGTATCGGACTGGCAGGCGGCTTGTTCGTCATCTTGCGAAGTCCAGCCGATATCCCCGTAGCGCAGCCAGCAGCATTGGAACCATGGGTTGGTTTGCCATCCTGCGGCGATTACATCGAACCGGACAGTTTAACCCCCGCCGACGGGACGGTCTTCGAGTTGGAGGACGACCCCGAGTTTTCCTGGTCGCCGCTCGAAAATATACTCCCCGATTCGGTTCGCTGGACAGTCGAGCTTTCCCGGCATCCCGATCCGGCGCTGAGTCAGAGCACGAGTGAAGAGTATCTGATGTTTTCCAGCTTTGCGCTACAACCAGAACCGGGTGAGATCTACAAGTGGCGTCTCAGCGGAGAGATGGGTGGATCCGAAGACTGCAGCTGGCGACTCTTCTGTGCGCCCACGGATTGGCTGCCGTTTCAGTTCGAGCGCCCTGTCATCGCTGCGGAGCCCTCCGACACACCCGAACCATCGCCTACGCCTACGCAAACACCTACACCCACGCCGGATGTGTGTGTCTACACGGCGATCCGCAACGCCAATTGTCGCTCGAGCGACTATTCGGAATCAGAGAAGATCAATACTCTCATGCAAGGAGAGCGCGCGGAACTGTTGGCCCTCAACCCGGAATACACGCATGGACAGTTCGAATTGGGACAGGAGTTTTGCTGGATCTGGCTCAGTCTGCTGGATGGCCCCGAAAATCCATTTGGCACGTGCAACATCCCCATCATCGATCCCCCAGCAGCGCCAACCGAAACGCCACTGGCTTGCAATCCGGATCTGGATCCCGATGCCTGTGAAATGGCTGGTGGGCACATGAGCGATTCGCGCACGACGGCGCCTTATTGTGTCTGCCCGGATTGAGATATGCGGATGCATGGAAAGATGAACTCCGAAACGGCCATTTCCTCATCCGGGAGCTGTCCGCAAGCAAGTCAGAAGGTTTGGAGATGAAAATGAAGAACAAACGGATCTTATACCTTACCCTCGCCGTAACGCTGTCGCTCCTCGCCCTTATCATGCAACCCACGGTTTCCGGCTACGCCGGAGGGGGCATCATCGAGGTCAACACGGTAGACGACAACGATGACGGCGTTTGCGATTCAACGCACTGCTCGCTGCGTGAGGCGATCAACTGGGCCAACACCATGCCCGGCGCGCCCACGATCACTTTCAACATCCCGGGAGCCGGTCCGCACATCATCGACCTCTGCCATGCGCTGCCGCAGCTGACCAGTTCGGGTACGACCATCGACGGCACGACGGAACCAAGCTATTCCGGAACACCCGTCGTCGTCATACATCCGGCGTTTCTTTCAAATACACCGCCGCCGCTGACCCATGTCCCTGCGTGCATGCCGCCTTCTGTCGGTCTGTGGATCGAGACCAGCGATATCACCGTGAGAGGCTTGAGTATCATCGGTTTTCGTCAGACCTGGCCGGCAATCGCCGCCGGGATCGTGGTCGCCAACGGCAGCAACATCCTTATCGATGCAAACAACATCGGTCTGGACGCCAGCGGTTCGCCGGACGGCAACCGTGACGGGATTCTGCTCGGCGGCACAGGTCAGGAAACTCTGCACAACACCATCTCCGCCAACGACACCGGCATCCACATACGCGCCGGTGGACAAAGGATTTTTGGCAACCGCATCGGCACCGATTTCTCCGGGAGCTCCAGCGGGCCCGGCATGGGCAACTATCGCGGCATCCGCATCGAACCATCCGCAAATGCCAACATCATCGGATCATCCAATCCCGCTCATAAGAACGTGATCTCCGGGAACACCGCCGTCGGGATCGAGGTGGAATCCGATGACAATATCATCCAGGGCAACCACATCGGCTGCAATCTCGCCGGCGATACCGCCCTGGGCCAGCAGGAAGGCGTGGTGCTTGGTGGAAACAGCAATCTCCTCGGCGGAAATAATGACGGCGACGGCAATCTGATCTCCGGAAACGACATCGACGGCGTCATCGTCGGTTGGGATTCCAGTGGCCATCAAATCCTGGGCAACATCATCGGGGCCGACGCCAGCGGCACCGCACCGCTGGCAAATTTCGTCGGCATATTCACCATTGGCGGAGACAACATCGTTATTGGCAACAATTCCGCCATGGGGGGCAACCTCGTCGCATTCAATGGCCACCACGGCATCATGCTGCTCGCCCAGGCAAATACATATCACATCGCCGGCAACACGATCACGCAGAACGGCGGTGATGGCGTACTTTTAGGCACGTTCTCGGCCATTCCGGCCACCCCCCAGCAGATTACGCTCAACCGCAACAGCATCTTCGACAATGTCGAACTGGGCGTAGATTTGTCTCCGGATGGTGTGACGCCCAACGATCCGGGTGACGCAGATACAGGCGCCAACACGCTGCTCAATTTTCCCGAACTCAGCCATCTGACGGCCAGCAATGCGAAGGGAAGCGCCTGCGCCGGCTGCCGTGTGGAAGCCTTCATCGCCGACGGTGATCCCTCCGGACACGGCGAAGGCATGACCTTCGTCGGGGAGACGTTCGCCGACTCATCCGGCGACTTCAGCGTTCCGCTGGACGTGAACCTGGTCTCCACCTGCGACCTGATTACTACTCGAGCGACAGATGGAGCTGGCAATAGTTCCGAATTCTCAGAAAACGTGCTCGTTTCACCATGCTTCTCGCTGCGTCGGCCGTGGCTAATTGCACCACCGATCCTGCTGGGTCTCCTGGGATTTCTCACAGGCCGCCGCACAGGAAGGGGCAAGCCGGGCCTGGCCGCCGCCGGCGGGGCAGCCATCGGCGCCGGGATTGGCGGCGGCCTCATCGTCCTGGCGATCGTGCTGCCGTTTGTCCATATCGAAAAACCACAGGGAGAGGAAAGCTTGCCTGCCGTGCAGCTGCCCTGCGATCGTTTCCTCGATCCGGCGCAGCTCTTACCGGCAGATGGATCGAAATTCGAAATCGATGATCAAGACTGGGATTTCACCTGGAGTCCATCACCCGAGATGCCGGAAGGTAAATTCCGCTGGCTCGTCGAGCTTACCTCGCCGGATGGCAGCATTCAGCAATTAACCACAACCGGAAATGCTCTGACCTTCTCCTCCTTCGATGTTGAAATCTCACAAGGCACGGTTTTCTCCTGGCGCCTCAGCGCCGAACAGGCCGTTCCCGGAACGGATCGCTGGGAGCCTTTCTGCCGTCAAATCGGTTGGCGCAGCTTCCAGTTTGGGGAACGCCCGCCGCTCAACGCTCCACCCTGGACGCCCGACGAGTGGAGCGAACCCGAAGACACGCCGACACCGACCTCGACCCCCACGGAGACGACAACGCCGACTCCCGAGGAATTGGTTTGTGTGTACGAGGCGCTGCAGAATTCAAACTGCCGCTTGAGTGATTACACGGAGTCAGATTACGTCGATGCACTCCTGGTTGGAGAAACCGCCGAGCTGATCGCCCTGAATCCTGAATTCAACTATGGAAAATTCGATCTCGAGAATGGACAATGTTGGATTTATCTCGCTTTGTTGGAAGGGCCGGAGGATCCATTCCATACCTGCAACGTACCGGTTATCGATCCCCCGCCACCACCGACGGCAACGCCGCAAGCTTGTACAGCCGATTTGGACGAAGATGCTTGCGTTGCAAGTGGCGGATACTGGCCGGCTGCAGAGCTTGACAAACCATACTGCGTTTGCCCGGAATGATGTCGAAGCCGCCAGTGAGAAAATAGAACCGCAATGTCAGTAGGGCAAAAACGATGCCTCAAACAAGGAGGAACGTCATGAGATCAAGACGCTCGATCATCTTTGCAGGCTGTGTCTTGTGTTTGACCCTGATACTGCAATTCGCCTCTCCGCCCACAACACAGGCGGGTGGTGGCGTGTTCGTCGTCAACACCACAGACGATCTCGATGACGGTGTCTGTGACGCCGCACATTGCTCCCTGCGCGAGGCGATCAACATGGTCAATACCTATGCGGGTGTGCAATACATTTACTTCGACATCCCCGGATCAGGTCCTCACGAGATCGCGCTATGCTCGCTGCTGCCGTCTTTGAGCGACGACGGAACCTTGATCGACGGCACCACGGAACCCGATTATGCAGGGGGAATCCCTGCCGTCGTGATCAAGCCGGGGGCATTTAATGTGTCCTTTTATCCGGGCTGCTTCCCGCCTCCAGTCGGCATCTGGATCGCCGCCAGCGACATCACTGTGCGCGGTTTGAGCATCATCGGGTTCATGGACCCCTCCTCGTCTGTCGCCGGTGGGATCGTAACCCACATGGGTTCGAACGTCATCATCGAGCAGAACTTCATCGGACTCGACCCCTCCGGAACACCGGTTGGAAATCGAGAAGGAATCCTCATCGGTTCAGAATCTTCAGTGATCGATTCCAACCGCATCTCGGGCAACGTCAACGGCATTCACGTTTTCCGCAACGATCACGTCATCCGCTCGAACTTCATCGGAACCGATCCCGCAGGCACGTCGACCAGCCCTGCCTTGAAGAACGCCGTCGGAATCCTGGTGGACAACCCTTCCGGCAATGTGCAAATCGGCGGACCGGATCCCAGCTGGATGAACCTCATTTCGGGCAACGATACTGGCGTCCAACTCCTGACGGACAATAACATCGTGCGCAACAACCGCATTGGATCGGATGCCAGCGGTACGCTTGGATTGGGTGGCGACACAGGCATATGGGTCACGGGAAACAGTAACCTGATAGAAGGCAATCAAGTCAGCGATAACAACATTGGAGTCTTACTTAACGGGGGAAGCAACCAAGTTTCGGGCAACTTCATTGGGACGGACGCAAGCGGTGACCTGCCGCTGGGCAATGATACCGGAATTCACATCATCGCCAGCGATAACGTTATCGGCGGTGAGATCCCGATCATGCCTGTGCCAGGCAGCACCTTGGGCAACATCATTTCCGGAAACAATACGGGGATTTTCCTGGGCACGAACGCGCAGAACAACGACATCAAAGGTAATAAGATTGGTGCCGGCAACAGCACGGACTCCAGTCTGCCCAATAACACGGGAATCCTGCTCGATGGTGCCGATCACAACACCATCGGTGGCACAAGTCTGCCTATGGAAGCCAACTGGGTAATGCACAATAACCGGGACGGCATTCAGTTCATCACCACCGCCAGCGATAACCTGGTTCAAAACAACTACATCGCCTGGAACAATCGCGGCATCTCCGCCGGCGCTACGACCGGTACGTCGATCCAGAACACTTTCCACAACAATAACATCTACCACAATGATCAACTCGGCATCGACCTCTTCCCCTGGGGCGTGACGCCCAACGATCCGGGCGACGGGGACCTTGGCGCCAACAACTTGCAAAATTTCCCCGTGATCAGTTCCGCCACGACATCAACGGTTCAGGGGACCGCCTGCCTGGGCTGCACAGTGGAGATTTTCGAAAGCGCCGTAGATCCTTCAGGCCACGGTGAAGGCATATCCCCGATCGGAGAGGGTCTCACAGACGTGTCGGGCAACTTCAGCATCGCCATCGATCCCATCGCCACCGTGGACACCTGCGATTACGTCACCGCCACGGCCACGGATGCCAACGGCAACACCTCCGAGTTCGCCCTGAACTTCCTGGTCGGACCATGCTATACCTTTTCATCATCGTTGTTCTTCTTCCTCGGTGTGGTTTTCCTTGCAGGCGGTGCGGCTGCCGGCAGCAGACTTGGACGCAGCCGGGGGACACGTCCCGGACTTGCCGCCGCGGGCGGTGCCGCAGCAGGCGGCGTGATCGGCGTCGCTTTAATCTTCGTGGCGTCCTTCGTGCCGTACTTCCAACTCCCACCCGATGAGGTAAAAGTGGTTTTCGACGACCTGACAGCGGTCATCCCCTCCTGCGATGTCTACATGGATCCGCAGGCTTACGAACCGCAGGACGGTGAAATCATGCTCGACGAGAACTTCGACTTCGAATGGGCGTGGTTGAACGCGCCTTCGAACGGCGCCTTCCGCTGGATTGTAGAACTGAGCGGAGCCGACCAAACCGGGCAAGAAACAACCGAGGGATACTCGCTTCCCTTCATCACTTTTGACCTTGCCTTTGAAGATGGCGATCATTTCTCCTGGCGCTTGACCGCCGAAAAGTTCGACGACGGTTCCTCAGAGTGGGAGGCCTTTTGCGCACCCACGGTCTGGCGACCGTTCCAGATCGGGCTGTCGCCATTGCTGGCCCCGCCGTGGACGCCGGATATCCCAGAGGAACAACCTCCCACCAGCACACCGGAGCCAGAACCAGCTGCATGCTTCTACACTGCACTGCAGAATTCGAACTGCCGCTTGAGCGATTATGCGGAGTCAGATTACGTCGATGCACTCCTGGTTGGAGAAACCGCCGAGCTGATCGCCCTGAATCCTGAATTCAACTATGGAAAATTCGATCTCGAGAATGGACAATGTTGGATTTATCTCGCTTTGTTGGAAGGGCCGGAGGATCCGTTCCATACCTGCAACGTACCGGTTATCGATCCCCCGCCACCGCCGACGGATACACCGCTTGCCTGCACACCGGAGCTGGATGAAGAAGCCTGTGAACGGGCCGGGGGACATATGAGCGATTCGCTAACGACAGCGCCTTATTGCGTCTGCCCGGAGTAATCGCAGGCCTGACTGATAGCTTGAGCGCAAAATGGAATGGTGAATGAACACCTGGCTGGACACAAGGAGTGTAGTAATGATTATAGGTAAACACATGCAACGTCGATGGTTCTATATGATCCTGATGACAATAATTCTGGTCGCCGTTCCGATTTCCGCAGAAGCCAGCACCTTCGTGGTCAACACGGTCGACGATCTCGACGATGGCAACTGCGACGCCGACCACTGTTCCCTGCGAGAGGCCATCGCCGCCGCCAACGCCAATCCTGGCGCGGACACGATCGCCTTCGACATCCCCGGCGCCGGACCGCACGTCATCAAACTGTGCAGCTTACTGCCCAAACTTACCGACGGTGGAACGACGATCGACGCTACGACGGAACCGGACTATGCTGGCGCGCCTGTCGTCACACTGATACCTTCTGCCGATCCCAGCTGCGCCGCCGTGCACCGAGGCATCTGGATTCTTTCCGATGGCAACGTAATCCGCGGCCTGCACACCATCGGCTTCCTACAACCCAATATTCAGCACGAAGCTGCCATCTACATCGAACAAGGTACTGCGAACCTCATCGAGAACAACCACATTGGCTATGAACCCAGCTGCCCAATTATCAACACACAGTACGGCGTGCGCATCGAACCCGAGGCTGGAAATCAACGCATCATCAAGAATGTTTTCAACTGCAACGGTACGGCCATCGATATCTGGGGCGGTAGCCACTTGATCAGGGACAACCTCATCGGCGTCGATCCCTCCGGCACCATAGCCATCCTCAACGGACTTGGCATCTACATCTACGAAACCGCCCACGGCTCAACTATCCAGGACAACGTGGTATCGGGCAACATCAGCGCCATGGCTGTGTATTCGGACAACAATAAGATTCTGGGGAACCGCGTGGGCACGGATTGGTCCACCAACATCGCCATCCCCAATCAGGGCGGAATCCAGGTGAACGGCGATCACAACCGCATCGGTGGTACAAACCCCAACGAAGCCAACATCATCGCCAACAACACCAGCATCGGGCTCGATCTGTACTGCGGTGCAGAATACAACCAGGTCTATGGCAATATTATCGGCACCGACCTGGGTGGCAGCGCCGTGATGGGCAACCGGTACGGCATCACCATTATGGGGAACATGAACACCATCGGGGGAATTGACCCGGGGCAAACGAACCGCATTCTCTTCAGCCATGAATCGGGGATCAGCCTGTACGCGGTCGCACATAAAAACATCATCATGGGGAACGAGATCGCATACGGCCGCACGCAGGGCATTCTGGGCACCAGTTCGATGGGATTACCCTACTCCAACACCTTCAGCCAGAACAGCATCCATCACCATCGAGCTTTGGGAATCGATTTGGAACCCGCGGGCGTCACGCTGAACGATCCCGGAGACGCCGACGTCGGACCCAACACCCTGCTGAACTTCCCCGTGCTCCAATCCGCTAACTTGAACACGGCCGAAGGAGACGCCTGTCCGGGCTGCACCGTGGAGGTTTTCATCGCCGATTCGGGGAAAGGCGCCTTCGGAGAAGGCATGACTTTCGTAGGCAGCGGAAATGCCGATGCAAGCGGTCATTTCTCGGTCGCGTTGAGCGGGGTCGGTTACTGCGATCCGCTTACCGCCACCGCCACCGACGGCGCGGCCAATACCTCCGAATTCGCCAAAAATATCCTAGCCAGCTGCCTGACGCTTGTCTTCCCCTGGCCTTTGCTTTCCTTACTGGTATTGGTTTTCGCTGGCGTCCTTGGTAACGGACGTAGAGGTCATGCAAAAGGTGCACCAGCCGGACGATTCGCCGCCGCAGGAGGAGTGGCAGGAGCGGTTTTAGGAGCAGCCCTGCTGACCCTGGGCAGTGCGCTTCCCAACGTGCACCTGGAACTCCTCCCTCCGGCAGCAGAAGAAGAACAAAGCAATCCGCTTTGCAGTGAACTGCTTCTACCGGACGGATATGCACCGCCAGCCGGCGATGTCTTCGACACCAGCGAAGATCCGCTGCTTTCCTGGACACCACTCTCAAGACCGGGGGAGGAAGATCTTGCCTGGCAGATCGAACTATTGAGCCCGGATGGCACCACGTTAAATCAAACCACGCAGGAAACCAGCCTGACATTCAGCAGTTTCGGTTTTCCTCCACTGCCTGGGGGGACTTTCCGCTGGCGTATCACCGCCCTGCAGGCAGGTCCTACAGGTGCTCTAGGGGAGGGGATTTGTGCGCCAACCTATTGGATGCCGTTTTCTTTCAAAGGGCTGGAACAAGAGGAGACACCGGAAGATACGCCCACCTCGACGCCCACGTCAACCCCCACGCCAACCCCCACAGCAGAGATATCCGCGTGTGTTTACACGGCAAGCGTGAACAGCAATTGTCGTACGAGCGATTATGCGGAGTCAGATTACGTTGATGAATTACTCGTTGGAGAAACAGCGCAACTGATTGCACTGAATCCGGATTTCAGCCACGGTTTGTTCGAACTCGATGGAGGACAATGTTGGATTTGGCTTGGGCTGCTGGACGGCCCTGAAAATCCATACGGAAACTGCGATGTCTCCGTCATCGATCCGCCGCCACCGCCAACGTCAACACCACGAGCATGCACTATGGATTTGGACGAGGAAGCTTGCATCGCAAGCGGCGGCCTATGGTCTGAGGGATTTACGGGTCGTCTTCACTGTATCTGTCCTTAATATGCAGGTTCGTCCGGGAGGCTGAAACATGAATGTGGCTTGTGCGCCGCGAGCTACTTGTCGAAATTGCCAGCTCACTGTAGCATCCTGATACCAACCGCCTGCCATTGACAAACCATTTCATGGCCGGTATACGGAGAAGAAGATATCAAAACGAAGGAGACACCAAGATGAACCTTCCAACTCGAAAGAAAACAACAGCACTCGTCTTACTGCTTTCTACAAGCATAATCCTTTCGGCATGTAATTTTCCCGGCACGGGCGCCACATCGGATTTGTTCGCCACCTCCGCGGCGCAAACCGTATCCGCCCGTCTCACCCAACCGGCAGGACCCGGCACGGACGGGACAACGCCGCCCGAACCGCCGCAGATCGCTACAACAGAAGCGCCGACGACGGAGGAACCGCCTACGCCGACCGTAACGCTGACCCCCACGATCACCCAAACCACCATACCCTGCGATCGCGTCGCCTTCGTCTCGGACGTCACCATCCCCGACGGTGAGGAACTGGATCCCAATGAGAGCTTCACCAAAACCTGGCGCCTGAAAAATGACGGCTCCTGCACCTGGACCTCCAGCTATGCACTCATTTTCGACAGCGGTGATTCAATGGACGGGCCCGCCTCCAAACAGCTCACCAGTGGCACTGTAGCACCCGGCGCAACCATGGATATCTCCGTCAATCTGACGGCACCAAGTTCGCCAGGGACCTACAAAGGCTACTGGAAACTTCGCAACGGATCGGGAGTGAACTTCGGCATCGGCACAGACGGCACCAATCCGTTCTGGGTCGAAATCGAAGTTGTACCCAACACGACCACGATTACCATTCCGATGCAAGCCGGTGAAAGCGGACAAGCGACTTCTACTGGCTCAACTGGGTTTGGAAAATATGTAGGCGACAGCCATTTAGATACTTCCACGCAAGCCTTCGTCAGCTTCGATATCAGTGCGATACCATCTGACGCCATCATCACCAAGGTTACAACGAAGATTAGCAACTACAATAAAACCGGAGATCCGTTTGGTGATCTGGGCGCACTGTTCATCTTCAAGGATGATTTTGGCGGCTTGGATGCTTCCGACTTCGTCGGCAGCACGCCATCATCCGGCCGGCTGATTTCCTGGAATTCCTCGTCGAGTTTGGGGAACGTCATCTCAGATGAAGACATGGTCAATGCACTGCAAACCAAAGTGGGCAGTAGTCGCTTTAAAGTCCGATTCCAATTCTCCAATGACACAAACGGTGATCATGGTGCCGACTATCTGGAATTGGTCTCGTTCGTGATCAAGGTAACGTACTACACACCATAAGCGCGTTGCATCAAGAAAAAATCCCCGCCAATCCAATTCTCGGCGGGGATTTTTACATACCGCCCAAGTTATTGCTTGCCGACTTGCAGGCCATACCCTGGCGATCCACTTACCCGCATTGCTGCAGACAGTGCTGCCACCACAATCATCCCCCTATATGCCGATAAGATTATTGATCGGCGGTTAAGCTGAAACGGAGTGTGACCTATGCGTAATGGGCCACTTGTCAAAATCGGCGGCTCACTGTAGCATCCTGATACTAACTACCGGCCTGGAATTATCAATTCCACGTCCGGTATACGGAGAAGAAGATTTCAATATGAAGGAGACTAGGAAATGAGCCTTCTAACTCGAAGAAAAACGTCAACTCTCGTCATAATCCTTTCGGCCGGTCTGATCCTTTCGGCATGCAATTTCCCCGGTATGGGTGCCACGCCGGATCTGTTCGCCACCTCCGCGGCGCAAACCGTATCCGCCCGTCTCACCCAACCGGCAGGACCCGGCACGGACGGGACAACGCCGCCCGAACCGCCGCAGATCGCTACAACAGAAGCGCCGCCGACGGAGGAACCGCCTACGCCGACCGTAACGCTGACCCCCACGATCACCCAAACCACCATACCCTGCGATCGCGTCGCCTTCGTTACGGACGTCACCATCCCCGACGGGGAGGAACTGCAGCCCAACGAGAGCTTCACCAAAACCTGGCGCCTGAAAAATGACGGCTCCTGCACCTGGACCTCCAGCTATGCGCTCATTTTCGACAGCGGTGATTCAATGGGCGGGCCCGCCTCCAAACAGCTCACCAGTGGCACTGTGGCGCCCGGCGCAAACATTGATATCTCCGTCAATCTTACGGCACCAAGTTCGCCAGGGACCTACAAAGGCTACTGGAAACTGCGCAACGGATCGGGAGTGAACTTCGGCATCGGCACAGGCGGCACCAATCCCTTCTGGGTCGAGATCGAAGTCGCGCCCAATACGACCACGAAATCAATCCCCTTCGTCTCTGGTGAAAGCGGACAGGTTACGAAAAGCGGTCTTGTACTTGGCAACGTAATCGCGGGAGACAACGTAGTAGACAATGTCTCACAAGCTTTCCTGAGCTTCAATATCAACGGGATCCCGGCGGATGCCGTGGTCACGAAAGTCGTCATCGATCTGAGCGATTTCTCCGTAGACGGGACACCTTTCTCGGTTTTAGGGTCACTCTTCATCTTCAAGGATGACTATGGCGGTTTGGACCCCTCTGACTTCGTCGGCAGCACACCAGCATCCGGTCGACTCATCTCCTGGAGTTCGACTTCGAGCCTGGGAAACCCTGTCTCGGATCAAGATATGCTAAATGTCCTCCAGACCAAAGTGGGATCGAGTCGCTTCAAGTTACGTTTGCAGTTCAACAAGCAAACCGACAATGACCATGGAGGCGATTACATAACCTGGGGCACACCAACTATCGAAGTAACCTACTACGTGCCCTAGAAACACTTCGATTCATTACACGTAAAAATCCCCGCGAGGAATGCCAACTCGCGGGGATACGCGTTTCCATTCGAAGATATCGTTATGTGCATTTTCAATGATTCTGCTGGAATCAATTGGCAGATTTAAAGAACGCGTGATAGATTCAGGATATGCTTGCAAATGTTTTGGTGGTTGAAGCAACCAAAGAATTTGGGTCCTTGATCCACAACACACTCGAAGAGACCGGGCAGTATCAAGTTGAACTGGCGATGAACGCTGCCGAGGCGATCGAGATCGGAGAACAGGGCGGTCTGCAGCTGCTGATCATCGATTTCGATCTTCCCGACCTCGATGCGCCGACCTGCATTCAACGCATCCAAAGCGCCAATCCGGGACTCGCACTTATCGCCATTCCCCCAAACAACAATCCAAACGACCCCGTGCTGTCAGGTCTTCCCATCAGCGCCTTACTCACTAAACCTTTTTACCTTCCCGAACTCAACAGGATCGTCTCAGAAGCGATTGATCAGCCAACCAATGTCGAAAGCAGCATACAAACCGAGGATTTTAATCCGCAGGAAGAAGCGCTCACCTGGGTCTCAGGTACACCAGCCTCTTGGGCAAACGATACCCATGAAGCCTCCCAATACCTAACCCGGATTTGTCATGACATATCCGCCGAGGCTTTGATCCTTTTATACCTCGGCCGACCATGGGCACAAGCTGGAGAGATAACGCCATCTCAAGCAGAAGAAGCTGCCACCAAGATCAATGAAATCGGTGTTGGTGATGGCACGCGTGGCGCCATCACAACCGTCACCCATATACCAGGTATGCAACTCGATTGCACACTTTACGCCAATGGCTTGCTTCAAGACTGGATCTTGGCAATGATCTATCCGTCAGGTACCTCGTTCAGCGTGATTCGGCGCCAGGCACAGCATGCCGCGGATAGGCTCAGAGACTTCGACTCGGAAATCTACGACGAAGAACCCCTTTCCGAAACGGACTCTGTTTCCGAAACCGCTCCCATCACGCCTCCATTCCAGGCGTATGATTCACCCGATTCCTACACGGATGCGGAGCCAGAGATTCAAGAGATGCCTTTTTTAGACGGTCTCGACTTACCGCCTCCGGAACCTGAGGACGCAGCTGCTCACACCCCTGTAGAACAACCCAAAATTGTTGAGACACCTGCCGCTATTCCGGGTGACTGGGTGCCCGATAAGCCCAAACCCGAATCCCATCTGCCCTTTCTCCAAGAACGCACACCTTCACCGGCGGAACCAGCATCACCCGCCCAGGAGCACGTCCCGCTACCCGATGCGGAATACTATTTACCTGTCACTGCAGTCCTGGTGCCTCGATTCCCGGAACAGCAATTGGTCGGTGCTCTGGCCGACAATGTACACGAATGGGTTGTTCGACTCTGTTTGGCATGGGATTGGCGTGCGGATGAGGTAGTCATCGAACCCGAATACCTCTGCCTAACCATGAACATTTCTCCAGAGACTGCGCCGTCAATCGCCATCGAGCGACTTCGGGATGATCTTTCACAACGCATACTGAGTGCCTTCCCGGAATTTGTCGAAAACCTTCCCTCCAGACGGTTTTGGGCCCGCAGTTACCTTTTAATCACCGGCGGACCACCACCTGTCGAACGAGTGCAAGCCTTCGTGCAAGGCACACGCAAGGGCCAGGGAATTGAAATCTAATCATCGATTTTCCCAACACTTCACACCTGGTGCTACAATTTAATACCTCACCGATTAATCCAAGGGAGTGTCCAGAATGACGAATCAACCCCGTCTGTTTCTCATCGATGGTCATGCACTTGCATACCGCACGTACTTCGCATTGACGCGTGCGGGTGATCCCTCCCGCTGGATAACGAAATCCGGTGAGCCAACCGCCGGGACTTACGGTTTCGTATCCGTACTCCTTTCGCTTCTTGAACGAGAAGAACCGGAGTATCTCGCCGTCTCCTTCGATACCGGTCGAACATTCCGTGATGATCTTTTCGATGAATACAAAGCTACGCGTGAAAAAATGCCTGATGATTTGCGTCTGCAAATCGAACGAATTCGAGAGATCATTACGGCATTTGGAATCCCCATTCTGGAGGCCGAGGGTTTCGAAGCAGATGATGTGCTCGGTACGGTAGCTCGAAAAGCGGCATCGCAGGATGTTCACACCATCATCGTCACCGGAGATAGAGATCTCCTGCAGCTCGTCAGTGAAAACGTGACCATCCAGCTTTCCGGCCAGAAACTCTCCGAAGCCACGGACTATGGTCCGGAACAGGTGCGCAAACGCTATGGCCTCGAACCCGGGCAGCTGGTCGATTACAAAGCTCTTGTAGGCGACAGCAGCGACAACATCCCTGGCGTACGCGGCGTTGGGGAGAAAACAGCAACTTCGCTGCTGCAACAATATAAGAATCTGGATAATATCTTCGCCAATCTGGACGATGTTCCAACACGCTTCCGCAGTAAATTGGATGATGGTAGAGAAAGTGCATATCTGAGTAAAAAGCTGGGCCAAATCGAAACGGAAGTACCGATTGAATTCGATCTCGAAGCATGCCGCGCCCAGGCATACAATCGGGACGAAATTGTCGACCTTTTTCGAGAACTTGAATTCCGCACATTACTCAACCGCATCCAAACCGACTCATCTGGCAGTGAACAACAGATGAGTTTGTTCGTCAGCGAGGAACAAACCCAACAAACACAAACCCGAACAGTCCACATCGTCGACAACGGCGAAAAACTCGACAACCTGATCCAGCGTCTTGACGCGGCGGAACAGATTGCTTTCGATGTCGAAACGACCAGCACAGATGCGATCCAGGCCGAGCTGGTCGGAATCTCGCTTGCTACGCAGCCCGAAGAAGGCTTTTACATCCCGGTTGGGCATATCCCAGCCAAAGAAGGATCGCAGCTCGATCTAGATACTGTGCTCGAAGCGCTGCGCGCTCCCCTAACCGATCCGAAAAAGGGCAAAGTGGGTCACAATCTCAAGTATGATTACACGCTCCTCGCTCGTCATGGGCTTCAGGTATCGCCACTCAGCTTCGACACTATGCTGGCCGAATGGCTTTGCGATCCTGCTTCCCGCAATCTTGGTTTGAAGAGTCTGGCCTGGATTCGTCTGGGCGTCGAAATGACGGACATCGAAGCCCTCATCGGTCATGGACGGAATCAACGCTCCATGGCCGTGGTCCCAATCTCAGAAGTCGCTCCGTATGCCGCAGCCGATGCCGAAATCTGTCTGCGGCTTCTTCCCCTCCTCCGGGAAGAACTTAAGCAAAAGCAGCAAACGAAATTGTTCCAGGAGCTTGAAATGCCGCTGATCCCCATTCTGGCCAGAATGGAGATGACCGGCATCAGCCTGAACATCGACTTTCTGGAGCAACTTTCTAAGCAGTTAAATGATCAAATGGCTAAAATCGAAGACGAGATCTTCAAAGAAGCGGGAAGAACGTTCAACGTTAACTCAACACAACAATTATCGATCGTCCTTTTCGACGATCTATCCCTCCAGCCACCCGATCGCGCCCGTCGAACTGCATCCGGTCATTACTCCACCGCTGCATCTGTACTTGAAGAATTACGCAGCGCCCATCCAATCGTCGAACATATCCTCGCTTACCGTGAAATCACCAAAATTAAATCAACCTATGCGGATGCCCTCCCTCAACAAGTCAATCCGCAGACCGGTCGCGTCCATACTTCCTTCAACCAGACGGGTTCGGTAACCGGCCGACTGGCGTCTTCCAATCCTAATTTACAGAACATACCCGTGCGGACGGAGATAGGCCGTCAAATCCGACGGGCTTTCGTCGCCGAAAAAGGTCACACGCTGCTCAGCGTGGACTACTCACAAATCGAGCTGCGTATCGTCGCCCATCTATCCGAGGACAAAGCCATGCTGCAAGCCTTTCTCGACGATCAAGATATCCACAGCGCCACGGCAGCGGCCATTTTCGGCGTCGATCCCGCTGACGTCTCCTCCGATCTGCGTCGGCGGGCAAAAGCAATCAACTTTGGATTGATCTACGGTATGAGCCCCTTCGGATTGACCCGAACCACGGACCTAACCCTCGCTGAAGCCAAGGATTTTGTTAAGGCATACTTCGATCGCTTCCCCGGTGTGGAAAGATATCTCGAAGAAACCCGACAACAGGCCGAACAAGTCGGTTACGTTTCAACGCTGCTTGGTCGCCGACGATACTTCCCACAGCTGACCGCAGACGCTTCGGTATCCGAACAAGCTCGCGCTCGAGCGATGCGGGAAGCGATCAACGCCCCAATCCAAGGCACGGCCTCCGACATCATCAAAATTGCCATGATTCGACTTCCTGAAGCACTAGACGAGCACAAATTGAAAGCCAACATGCTGATTCAAGTACACGATGAGCTCGTCCTCGAGTGTCCCCAGAGTGAACTTGCAAGTACCTCCCAGACCGTACAACAAGTCATGCAAGATGCATGTGAGTTACGTGTGCCATTGAAAACCGATGCGAAAGCGGGAACGACCTGGGCAAGCATGAAACCGATGGAATGAAACCTACCCGGAGTTGGATGTTTGCGAGAGCAGCAGATGGATAACGTTCTTTCCGAATCACTCAGCGACCGATGATGACTTATGCTATACTCGCCTCGCTGTAGAATTTATATAACAAGAAGATCGTGATATGACCGAACAGCAAAGCCTTTTCGAAGAATCCATGCGCTTGGGGCACTCTGCTGCCTGGGACCTAAAATGGGACCGGGCGATCGAGTTTTACCGCAAAGCCCTAGTGCAAGCGCCGGATGATCCCAATGCCCTTACCAGTTTGGGATTGGCATTGCTGGAGACCGAGCAGTATAAGGAAGCGCTCTCGGTTTATCACAAGGCTGCGAAGGTTTCCACCAACGATCCCATCCCACTCGAACGGTGTGCCGAGATCTTCGAACGTCTGGGGCAGATCAGCGATGCGGTGATACAGCGTAACGCCGCCGCCCAACGCTACCTGGCCCGTAAAGATGCCCAGAAAGCCATCGAAAACTGGGTACACATTGCACGGCTGACGCCTGATGATCTCCACACGCGCTCCACATTGGCGGTCACGTATGAACGAACTGGAAATGCCCGCCAGGCGGTATATGAATACATCAATGTCGCCTCCATCCTGCAACGAGCCGGGAACACCGAACGCGCCATCGAAGCCGTACAACGTGCCTTACGCCTCGTCCCAGGACATCCGGAAGCAGGCAAAGCTTTACGCGCCCTCAAAGTCGGTGAAACCCTGGCGCCTCCATCACAACCACGCGGCGCAACTGCACCGCTGCGCATGGCCAAAGTCCAAGAATACATCAAGGCCGAGTCTGTAGAAAAGGAAGAAGAAGACGATGAGGTGGCCGACCCGGAAATCGCGGCACAGCGTGATGCGCTCAAGATTTTAGCCGGCTTGCTCTTCGATGAACCAAAGGGGGATGATGATGACAAAATCGATGACTCAGGAAATGGGTCATCCGGCCGATCCATTCTTACAGGAGGTTTAAGCCTTTCGGGCCGGAAATCCGTCGGTCAACCTCAGATGTATCGCTATCTCGGACAAGCGATCGATCTACAAACTCGCGGCAAAGATAAAGAAGCCATAAAAGAATTTGAACGGGCGATAAAGGCGGGGTTGGATCATCGCGCCGCACATTATAACGTCGGCATCTTGTATAAAAAACAGGAAGACTATCAAGCCGCCAAAAAGAGCCTGTCCGCCGCTTTGGGTTACGCGGATTTGGATTTGGGCACCAATCTTTCGCTCGGACGAATCGCCCGAATCGAGAAAGACCTGCCTGAAGCCGCCCGGTACTTGCTCCAGGCATTGAGAATCGCCGATTCGCTTTCTGTCGATTCGAGCCAATCCTCTTCACTAAATCAATTTTACGATGCCATGCTCGTCTCTCAGGAAGAAGGCAATGAAGAAGAACTGGATCGCATCGTGGAAAGCACACTCAATTTTCTGAGTGGACCAGATTGGATGCGCCGTCTACGTCAAGCACGCATGCAGTTGGAAAGTGAAGGAACGGAAAGCTCCATGGTCGTTCCTATCGCAGAAATGCTCGCCGTCGGCGGAACCGACCGTGTGCTTCAATCCCTTGGGAAAATCGACGATCTTCTCGTTCGAGAATTGTACACAGCCGCAATGGAAGAAGCGATGCTAACACTCGATCACGCCCCATCCTATCTGGCACTCCACATGAGAATGGCAGAGATCATGATCCGCAGCGGTCGCAAGGAAGCCGGACTTGAAAAAATGGGGATCGTCGCCGAAACACATCGCGTACGAGGCGAAACACCCCAAGCGGCGGATGTCTATGCAAAGATTATTCGCGAAGCTCCGATCAACATCCCGGCCAGGAACCGTTTGATCGAACTCTATATTCAACAAGATCAACACAAGGAAGCCCTGGAAAATTACTTCAACCTGGCGGAAATTTATCAACAGATGGCAGAAATCGATTCGTCCAGGAAAGCCTTAGCTGCTGCTCTCAGCCTGGCGCAGGATTCATCCGTCGACCGCGAATGGTCTGTAAAGATCTTGCGGGAAATGGGCGATATCGACCTTTCTCGCCTGGATTGGCGCCGTGCCCTACGCGTGTATTCGCAAATCCGCACCTTGGATCCACACGATGTTAAAGCACGAACGCATGTGATCGATTTGAATTTACGACTCGCCCAGGACAACCAGGCCGCTCAGGAATTGGATGGTTATCTCGAATATCTCGTCCAACATGATCGCGGCCAGGACGCCTTAACGTTCATCGAAGAACTGGCGCGTGAACATCCTGGAAAACAGATTCTTCATGAACGCCTTGCCGAGGCGTATCTCGCCGCTGGTCGTACCGCGGATGCCATCTCACAATTCGACGCGCTGGGCGAGATCCTTCTCGATTCTGGAAATAACGACGAAGCGATTCGAACGATTGAAAGGATCATATCGCTTGGACCGCCCGATATCGAAGGCTACCAGGAACTGCTCCGCAATTTAAAGGGGGGTCAAGCGTAGATCCTGTTGATGTAAGATAGGTTTCGACCGTGACCAATTTGATCAATGAGCTGGATTTATTCATACAACGTTTTAACTGGCTGAGCTTGATTGACATCTTACTCGTCACCATGGTGATGTTCTTGCTCTTGAGATTGATGCGTGGTACACGTGCGGAAATCCTTTTGCGCGGCATCATCCTATTGACCGTTGGGATCGCTTTAATCACGCTGGTGCTGGATTTGCCCGCATTTTCATGGCTGCTTCAAACAGTATTACCGGCATTAATCGTAGCCATTCCTGTCATTTTTGCCCCGGAAATCCGTCGTGCACTGGAACAGGTGGGGAGAGCAGGGGATTTCTTCGTTCTCGGCACACAACCCAGCGCCATCGAAAACATGATCGAAATACTCTGCGGCACGGCACAACGTCTCGCGGAACGCAGATTCGGCGCGTTAATCGTCGTCGAACGAGAAGTACCCTTGGATGAATATGTCGAAACTGGCATTCTACTCAAGGCACAATTAACCCCCGAACTACTGCTTCAGATCTTCTTTCACAACACCCCGCTGCATGATGGTGCCGTGATTGTCCGGGACGGTCGTCTCATCGCGGCATCCTGTGTAATGCCGCTCTCCTCCAGTGGCACACTCTCAAGATCACCCACCCATCACTTTGGCCTGCGCCATCGCGCCGCGTTGGGCATCAGCGAGGTCAGCGATTCGGTTTCCGTCGTCGTATCCGAGGAAACGGGATCAGTCTCCATCACCCACAACGGACGCATGATCAGACGGCTGGATCAAAACCGTCTACGCAACATCCTTACCGCCTTTTTCCAACCTCGTACGACCAGTCGCCTCCCAGACTGGCTAGATCAATGGCTCGTTCGTTTTCAACAAACAAGCAGCGAAGCCCAGGGAGATTGAAGCCTTCCATGTTGAAATGGCTCAAGATTAACTTCGGAACGCTTCTCCTTTCACTGATCCTCGCGCTCACGGTCTGGTTTATCGCCGTCAATCAAGACGATCCGCGCGTCGAGCGCCTCTTGGAAGATCCGATTGAAATTCAATATGAGGGCGTCCCAGAGGGCTATCAAATCACCAACCCGTCTGCCAATCAAGCCAGCGTAACGCTACTGACAACGCAATCGATTTGGGATGAGTTATCCACTGAGGATATTCGTTTGGTGGCGAAAATGGAGGGACTGGATCAGGGGACATACAAGGTGCCCATCCAGTCGGCAATTTCCCGACAATTGGTTAAGGTCACCGACATCAATCCAGAATCTGTGATCGTAACCCTGGAAATCAAAGAAACAAAAGAACTGCCCATTCATGTCGTTACCCTGGGGAGCCCGGCATTGAGCTATTCTGCAGAAGAACCCCTTGCCGATCCCCAAAATGCAATTATTACCGGACCGGCATCCCTGGTGGCGCGTGTTGTCGAATTGCGCGCCCCAATCAATCTAACCAATCGGCAGGAAAGACTGGACCAATTGGCTCCGATTATAGCTTTGGATGAAGACGGTCTTGAAGTTGATGGAGTGCAGATCTCGCCGGAGACTGTACGTGTTGAAGTGCAGATCACACAGCAGCCGAACTATCGCCTCGTCTCCGTAATCCCCAAGATCGAAGGCGAAACGGATCTGGTGGAAGCCGGCTATCTGTTTACCGAGGTAACCGTCACACCCCAATTGGTGACGATTTTTTCCTCCGACCCTCAAGCATTTGAAGACCTGCCGGGGTTCATCGAAACCGTACCTCTCAATTTGGCCGGAGCCGTGGATGATATCGAGCAGCAGCTACAGCTTAACCTGCCACCGGGCTTTTCACTCGCTTTCGAACAGAGTGTGACCGTGAAAGTCGATATCGAACCCCGCACCAACTCGGTCACCATCAATCGGCCGTTGGATGTGCGTGGCGTCGGCGACAATCTTTACGCACTCCTATCTCCGGATGAAGTCTCGATTATTCTCACAGGTCCGGCGGCCATCCTCAACACACTGCAACCCGAAGAAATCATCGTTGTCGTCGATGTGACCGATTTAGAACCCGGAACCTACCAGATTACACCCCAGATCATAGGTATTCCTACGGACATCGATGCCAGCGGCCCAATCCCGGCCACCATCCAGGTCACAATCAGCGCATCCCCACTACCCACATCAAGCATAGATTCTTGAACGCCTATGTCGAAACCTGTCGTTGCCCTCGTTGGACGGCCGAACGTCGGAAAGTCCACTTTGTTCAATCGCCTTGCAGGTGAACGCTTGGCCGTTGTGGACGACCGGCCTGGCACGACGCGCGATCGTCTCGTTGCCGAAGCAGAATGGCAAGGAATCTCATTCGACATCGTCGACACCGGCGGCATCGATCCGACCAACATCCGCCGTAGTGAACCGCTCTCCTTAGATTCCGCAGACTTTATCGAACAGATCCGCACCCAGGCTGAGTTGGCCATGCAGGATGCGGATGCCATCATTTTCATCGTGGATGTCGAAAGCGGGGTCACACCCGCGGACGTGGAGTTAGCCGAGAGATTGCGGAAATATCAAAGCCAGCGGCGAGATCGTAAACAGCCGCCAATCCTTCTCGTGGTGAATCGCTGCGATAATGAACAGCGGCGTGGTCAAATTCACGAATTCTATGAACTCGGCATGGGCGATCCGATTCCCATCTCTGCTTTGCATGGCACCGGCACGGGCGACATGCTGGATTCGCTCATGGACGCCTTACAAATCGTCTCCGAATTCGACGATGATGAGGACGCTACGATAAAACTCGCCATCATCGGGCGTCCCAATGTGGGGAAATCCAGTCTGCTGAACCGCTTGCTCGGAGAAGAACGCGTGATCGTTTCCTCAATACCTGGAACCACACGCGACGCCATCGATACCAGGCTTACTTACTACGGCACCTCGCTTATTCTGATCGATACCGCGGGAATCCGCCGGAGAGGCAAGATTGAAAGCGGCGTGGAACGCTACTCCGTTTTACGCGCCTTAAAGGCCATCGAGCGCGCGGACGTCGTCCTACTACTCATCGACGCCACGGAAAATGTCACCGCACAGGACACCCATATCGCTGGGATGGCGATCGATAAAGCCAAAAGCGTCGTCGTTATCGTCAATAAGTGGGACGCAATCGATAAGGACGCCCATACCATGCCTGCTTTCACCGAACACTTACGACAGGAATTGAACTTCATGGACTACGTCCCCGTTTTATTCATTTCCGCCAAGACAGGACTGCGTGTCAGTCAGGTCATTCCAACCGCACTCCTAGTGCAGGAAGAACGCTTGCGGCGCATACCAACCGGTCAGCTGAACCGCCTTCTCAGACAAGCTCTCCACGACCACCCTCCACCAACCCGAAAAGGGAAACGACTGCGCATTCGTTACGCAACCCAAGTTCGTACGGATCCTCCCACGTTTCTCTTTCACGTCAACGATCCCAAGCTGGTGCACTTCAGTTACATGCGCTATCTCGAAAATTGCATCCGGGCGGAATATCAATTTACCGGAACACCTTTGCGCCTTTCCTTTCGAAGACAATCCTAAGTCGTCTTCGTTCACAATCCCGCACCTGACTGAGGAAACACACCGGTCGATAATGATATAATTTGCTGCGATGTCCAATCCATATTCCTTTAACCAACCTGCCGAATGGCAGATGCCGACCCCGGAAAAAACGCGGAACCGGATCGTACGCTACTTCGGCGAGTTACTCCATACAGCGCTGATCGCAGTGTTGCTTTTCATGGCAGTCAACCTTATCACGGCTCGCATTCGTGTCGAGGGTATCAGCATGGAACCGAGCCTTCACGATGGTCAATTTGTGGTCGTGAACCGGCTGGCCTACGAATGGCAAGAACCCATACGTGGAGACATCGTTGTCTTCTATTTTCCACAGAACCCGTCCCGGCGCTTCATCAAACGTGTGATTGGCTTGCAGGGGGATACCATCAATATTCAATCCGGCCAGGTCTACGTGAATGGCGTTCCGCTGGAGGAACCCTACATCGCCGCCTCGGCGAACTTCTCCGGCGAGTGGACGGTTGAACGTGGCAAGGTGTTTGTTCTCGGAGACAACCGCAATAATTCTTCTGATTCACCCGATTGGGGTAGCTTACCCATCGATGAAATCATTGGTAAAGCGATTTTCGTTTACTGGCCGCTGGACACTGTCGGTTTGATTCCTCACTACGATCTCGTCGGAGCTGCTGAAGAGTAACAAGTTCCACTCGCCTGAATCCCATACGTTGTGCTAAAATCGACTCACAGAAACACCAGCAACGATCTGGTACGATTGGGAGATCTGGGGCATCATTTTGATAGTGTCGACTATCCGTTAGCGATTGCTAAATTGGTACAGCCTTCGATTCTGGAATAAAATGAGTCGCTCGATCAAGAACCTCAACGCCAATCCCATCGGATCGAAGCGATGAGGATGAGAGATTTTGTTTATTAGTACACCCGATAAAGGGCATTTGCATGGTTGACACGCAGGAAGAATCGACTGCGCCGCGCGTATTGGTGATCGCGGATGTCGATAGTAGTGCGGAAGCGCTCATTGATCGCGTCTTTCGCCCTGCCGGCATTGAAGCCTCTAGCTCCAACACAGATGGCCCACCGCCCGACATCCTCGTTTTCGACATCACCCAATTGCGCGGAGACCCTCTGGCAAATTTGCGTACCATGCGCGCCCAAGGTGAAGAAGCGCCGGCTATCGTTCTTGCAGCTCACTTCCCTCATTCGCGATTACGAGACATGTTCCGCCTCGGTGTTAATGATTTTCTCCTCAAACCCTATCGTCCGGAAGCTTTATGCCAGGCTGTCCGCGACATGGGGGAAAGCCGCTCTATCGAAACGAACACCAAAGTGCTGGCGAGAAGGCTGGAAGGGATGCGCGAACAATTCCGTCGCCGTTCGGAGGAAATTCGCCTTCTGAGTGAAATTGGACGTGTGGTTGTAAGTCTTGGAGATCTGGATGCAATCTTACGTCGAGTCGTAGAAGCAGCCGCATTTATGACCGACGCCGAAGAAGCCAACATCTATCTCGCTGAATCGGGGACCAAAGAGCTGGTGCTGCGTGCCACAAAAAGCATGAACGAACGACATGCCACCTTACAGCGCTTACGAGTAGAGGACACCTTGGTAGGAGAGGTATTCACGAGCGGAGAACCGATGCTGCGCCAACCATCCCTGGAAGGTGGCCCGATCAAGGTTCAAACCGGCTTTATGGTTCAATCGCTGGCGAAAGTCCCCTTACGAGCACGCAACAGCATCGTCGGCGTGCTCGGTATTTACAACGGCATCACCCCACGTCGATTCAGCCAACACCATCTGACTCTGTTAATGGCACTCGGTCATTGGACGGGAGTAGCACTCGAATATGCCAACCTGATGCGTGAGGTAGAACACCCCATGGCATCTCAGCAGACTCTAACCGCCGTTCCCAATGATTTGATCGAGGGCCTCGACAAGTGCATTTCAATCGTCGACCCGATCGTCAACAGCCCCACTGAGGAATTGGGCAAACAGAATCGTCGAAGTCTGAACGAACTCCACAGGCATCTGCTTATGCTGCGTGCCATGCCCATGGCGACGCTTGACGTCGACGAAGCCGAAGAAATGGTCGATTTACCCGGAATTATGGAGCAAGTGCTCCGGGAAATGCGTCGCCCGGCATCACGCAGAGGCCTGGAAATCATAATTGACGAAAGCCCTCCCATGCCTTTGTTCCGCGGTGACAGCAACCGTACACATCGCATCATCCAAACCCTTGTCGCAGCTGCGATCCGACGCACATCGCGTGGGCGCATCATCCTGGAAGCCCACCGTGTTGAAATCCAACGAGGCCGCAGCACAAGCATTCCCATCCCAAGGCACATTCAACTGGATGATGGCTTGTGGGCGATCATGAGAATTTCAGACACAAGCCCGGGGCTTTCACCAGATACGGTTCACGCGTTGACGAAAGAAGAAATCGATCCGTCCGCCGGACAGATCGGACCAGGGCTTTCCCTGGGTGAGATTCGCATGATGCTTGAGAGCATGAAAGGCAGATTGTGGTACGAGCATACACCCGCAAGCACCACGATTGTCTTCTCTCTTCCAATAACCTAATCGGAGCGGGATCATGAACGGAAAACCAACGTCCATCGAAGTCTACACAACAACACACAGAATTCTGGGCAGAGTTCAAGCTGGGCCTACAGGGCTGTTCAGCTACATCAACATCCCGACACGCTCCTACATCGAAATGGAAGGAGCCCATTTGTCTCGGCTGCATCAACCATCCAAAATGGTCGCCCGCCATCCAACCTTGTGGCTGGTGAAGAGTGAAGTGGTCGTTCTCCTGCTCAGCAGCCGCTCCGAACTCGGCGCAGCAAGCTTCGCTCGGGGTGGCTACACAAGTAAGGTGCCGCATTGGGTGCGAATTCTCATGGGTGGGTACGAATTGCGTGGAATGGTAGAAAGTTCCGGTAAGTTCAACTTTGGGGCGATCATTTTCGAGGGCGATTCGTTGTTTGTCCCCATATACCACATCGATTTCAATGCCGTCCTCTTCCCTGCGGTACGAACCCGTTCACCGGTTGGTCTGATCAATCGCAAGATGGTCGACGGCCTCGCCTTGTTGTCGAAGGAAGAGATACCCAAGCCCAAAGATGACGCTGGTTAACCATCCGCCTTTGCACTATACAGTAAACGAACACTGAATAGCAGTGCGCTGTTTCCTGGTTTAAAATTCAAAATGTGTCTCGCCAGAACCCAGGTAGACGATCGTATTCCCCCTGATTATCTGGATTCTTCTACGATTGTGACCCCTGCACTCGCGCCGATTCTCGTTGCGCCTGCCGCGATCATCTGCTGCACCTGCGCATACGTACGAATGCCTCCTGCGGCTTTCACCCCGATATCCGGGCCTACCGTGCGCCGCATCAACGCTACGTCTTCGATACTCGCCCCGCCGGGTCCGAATCCTGTTGATGTTTTTACAAAATCGGCTCCTGCATCTACGGCGAGCCGGCAGGCAACTTCCTTTTCATCGTCGGTCAACACTGCCGCCTCAATAATCACTTTGAGAATGGCCCCGTCCTCATGACAGGTATTCGCCACCATTTCGATATCTCGCTGCACTGTTTCCCGATCTCCTGATTTCAATGCACCGATATTGATCACCATATCGATTTCGTTGGCACCGTTCCCCAGCGCCAGCTGCGTTTCGAAGACCTTTACCTCTGCGAGCGTAGCGCCCAATGGAAAACCGACAACTGTGCAGACCAGCACACCCGTCCCGGCGAGCAGCTGCGAACACAATTTCACATAATACGGGTTTACACACACAGAGCAAAACTCATATTCCATGGCCTCTTTACAAAGCTGCCGGATTTGACTCTCACTGGCATCTGCCTTGAGCAATGTATGATCGATCAAGCTATTAATCGACTCTTGGGTTGATTCCTTATCCATCATGACGATATCCTCCAAAATCATACAAATCGCTATGGCGAAAGCTGATGGTGAACCAGAATGGATGCGCATCCCCCTGAAACCAGGTTCATCAAACCTCATTTTATTCCTCATAAGCCGGCATTGGCAAGCACCTGAATGTTATCTGAAAAGATTGCACAATGAATAGTCAGCAGTACCGGATTGCAATCATTGATTTATACGCACAAGGAACGACTGTCTTTGGTTTTGGGGTGATTTTAAGCTATGATTTTTCGTATACATTGACTCAGGGGGATGCAATGAGATTGTTTTTCTTCAGCATGGCCTGGCTGGCCGGGATTGGCATTGGTCGTGCCGTCTCCATTAATCCCGCACAATGGCTGATACTCGGGGGAGGTTCGCTGCTGGCGCTGCTCGTTTTCCGCCGGAATCCCATCCCTCGCCTGATCTTCATGGCCACTTTTTTCTTTTCATTCGGAGGACTGCGCTATGTGACATCCATCCCCAAGATCGATTCTTCGCACATTGCCAGTTACAACGATCGCGGTAAATTGGTAACCATTGAGGGCATCGTCGCCGCATCACCCGATTTGCGCGATTCGTATACAGGCCTGAAAATCGGGACGTTGCGCGATCCAGAACCTGAGAGTGGAAGTCCGCGACCGATCAGCGGCAAGATTCTGGCATATGTCTCGCCGTTTATTGATTACCACTACGGTGATAAAGTCCGTGTGACTGGTTTGCTGGAAACCCCTCCCGAGTTTGAAACATTCTCCTATCGTGAGTACCTCGCCCGACAGGGCATTCACAGCCTGATACAGGATCCCGAGATCGTCGTAATAGACTACCGTGTGGGGAATCCCCTCCTGCAGACGATATATGGTTTTCGCGCCCGCGCTTTGGAAATCGTGCAAAAGCTTTTCCCCGATCCTGAAGCATCGTTACTGGCCGGAATTTTATTGGGCATCGAGAGCGGCATCGCACCCAAAGTCCGCAAAGCATTCGATGCCACAGGTACGACTCACATCATCGCCATATCCGGATTCAATATCACCATCATTAGTGCACTTTTCATCTCGCTTTTCGGTCGCTGGTTGGGCGTTCGACGCGGCGCTGTCGCTGCAGGTTTGGCCATCGCCGTATACACCGTCCTCGTTGGCGCGGATGCAGCCGTTGTTCGAGCAGCAATCATGGGCGGTTTCGTTCTGCTGGCCAATCGAATCGGTCGGCAAACCCACGGCATGGCTTCTCTGGGAGGCGCTGCGATGGTGATGAGCGTCATCAATCCATGCGTGCTCTGGGATGTGGGCTTTCAGCTGTCATTTGCAGCCACACTGGGACTCATCCTGTACGCAGAAACCCTCCAGGATTGGTTCGTACGTACAACCAGTCGATGGTTGGGAGACGGCCTTCCTGAACGCCTCGCCGAACCCGTCGGAGAATACATCCTCTTCACCCTTGCGGCACAAGTCACCACACTGCCGCTGATCGCCTACTACTTCCGTCGTATCTCGATCGTTTCCTTTCTCGCCAATCCTGTGATTCTACCGGTGCAGCCTGCAGTGATGATCCTGGCAGGACTGGCCGCCCTGGCGGGATGTCTCTGGCTGCCTTTAGGGACGGTACTCGCCTGGATTGCATGGCCGTTCGCCGCATTTACGATCCGAGCGGTTGACTTTTTCGCCACATGGCATTCGGCCAGCATCCCGCTGGGGCCTGTACCGATCGTCGTGGTCTCATTTTCTTATCTTGCTTTGTTTGGGATCACTGCCTTCTTGCGAATATCGACGGAGCAGCATCCCCGCTTGCATCGCATACGCACTTGGGCGTCATCGCTGCGTCTCTCGAGCACATTGTTGCTATCGACCCTTGCGGTACTCACTGCGTTGACCTGGCGCGCGGTCGTGAACCGGCCTGATGGACGTTTGCATCTCACCATGCTCGAAACAACCGGCGGCGATGCCATTCTGATCCAGACCCCTACCGGAAGATATGTCCTTGTCGACGGCGGCGCCAGCACAATGCGCTTATCCACCGCACTTGGACAACGTCTCCCACTACTCGCCACACATCTCGATTGGCTCGTAATCGGCGGCACCCGCGAAGACCAGATCGCCGGATTGGCAGGCGCCATCGATCGATTCTCGATCGGCGGTGTCCTCATCACCGGAGAGCCAAATGGTCCTGCATACAGCAAGTTATTGGACGCGCTGTTGGAAAAAGGCATCAATATTCAGCAAGCTGCCTGCAAACAAAAGCTCGACCTCGGTTCAGGTGCCACCCTCGAGGTCATTGCGGTCAGTCAACACGGTGCGATTCTACTGCTTACGTTCGAACGGGCGAGCTTCCTGCTTACGCCCGGCGCGAATCCCGAAATGATCCGTGAATTGGAGCATAATCGCAGCTTTACAACGCTTACGGCATTGATGCTTGCAGACAGTGGATATCATGCGGTAAATCCACCCACCTATCTCACAAGCCTGCGGCCCTGGCTGGCCTTGGTTTCGGTTGAAGCAGGAAACGATCGCAAGCTGCCCGACCCGCGGGTTCTGGCAGCCCTGCAGGGAACGACGGTCCTGCGCACCGATCGTCATGGTTGGATACACTGCGTCAGCGATGGGAAACGCTTGTGGGTGGAGACCGAGCGAGGGAGGGATTAAATCCGAATTCCGGAGGCGGTTCATAGGTATAACGACTGTTTTACGTCTTATACATCGCCCACGTACAATCCCATCCTCTTCGTACCGCAGGCGGTACATGATCCTATCTGCTGAATGTCTTTTACTCTCTTTGATCGTTTGCCCGAAGACCTGCGCGACCCCCACCCAGGGATTATTACGATCTTAATCACACCGGGGATATATCCCGAGAAAGATGGCTCACACTTAAATTCCCCATCACCTGTAGATCATCCATCAAGGCTGACAAATGTCGTACCTGTTTAAAAAACATCGCCAAATCCACTCAAGGATACTTTACAACCAAATTATCGAAAGCGACCGAAAAACCACCTTCTTCGTACGTTCCGGCGATCAAACCAATGTCGCCGTTCGTGAAGGAATAATCCGTAACCTGGGCGACGACGACATCATCGATGGCCAGGGTCAGTTCATTGCTGATACATGCCGCCGTGATGGAGTAGGATCCGTCCTGGGGGATCTCACGCGTGTAATCCCATTCCCACAGCCACTCGCTGTAGTACTCTTCCATTTTCCAGATTGAGAACCAGCCATCTCCCGTCATTGTCATGGCGTAAAAATTACCTTCATCATCTGCGCGACACATCACACCAAAGTCACCACCTTCAACGGGTGTGATGATGCGGGAATCGACCGTGAGAATGATGTCGCTAAAATTCTCGCCAGGGGTTCCCCAAAAAATATATCCTTTCATATCGATTTGAATTGTATACTCACCATTCCTATACCCCACGAATATACCCTCATAGCTTCCATGGTCCCATCCCGATGATCCTTTGGAAAAATCATCCTGGTAGACGATCGTATTGCCTCGTGGCATGGAAATATCGGGTTTGGGTTGCTCGATGATGTTATATTCCCCGCGCTGTGCGGCTTCGATCAAGGGCATCGCCAGATCGATGGGACGCAGCGCATTGATAAATCCACCTGTGGGGATACAGTTGTCTCGACCATCCACGACGCCATCACGATTGGTATCGACGATCACACGGCAATCTACGTATTGATCATCGCCTCCATACCCCAACTGCGTGGGAATGGCCACCAGATATCCAGATGCATCGACCACCAATCCACCACTGTTGCCGCCTGCGATTGTCGCTGAAGTTTTAATAAAAGCCCGGTCGCCGTACGTTTCTTCAGAGGTAAAACCACTCACTTCACCACGGGTGAGAGTGATCGTTTGCCCACCGATGCCTGGATAACCCAGAATGATTAATGAGTCACCCAATTGAATTTGACCGGATTGTCCCAAAGGAACAACTGGTAATTGTAATTCGGATGGATCAACCGCTTTCTTATCCATATCGGTTGTGATGCGAATCACGGCAACATCAAGCTGCCAGTCGGCTTGAAGCACTTCGGCATAATACGTATCGACAGGCGGCTGATCCGCTTCACCGGTCATTGAAATCTTGAGCGCATCGACGGCGAAGAACTTATCCGACGATACAACGTGTGCATTGGTCAGGATCAAACCATCACTCGAGATGATCGAGCCCGATCCACTCCAACCAGAGGTCAACTCTCCGTTGTCCATATACATAGCAGTTATTTTCACAACAGAGGAGAACGGAATTTCAGATGTGGGTTTCGGAGCTTCAGTCTCATCGACGCTTCCTTCCGGCTCTAGAGCCACCTCTTCTGCCGCTGCGCTAATCACCACACGTGTATTTGCCGACACCCGACTGGAACCTGCCTTTACGTCGAAATTTCCATTGAAATCAATGGCGTCGATTGCCTGCAGGCGAAAGCGGAATTCGCGCACTTCCTGGGGGACGAGAATAAAATCGATCACAAAACCCGTCATGGAACCATCATTCACTTGATTGAGCGATCCAGGGAAGACATCGAGCACAACCGCAGCCTCAAGGAGACTCTGCGGTAGCAGAATCTGATCCACAACCAGATTGTCACCGCTGAGGTTTTCAACGGCGATGAAAACCTCGAACGTTTCTCCGACCATGACCATAGAAGGCGTGCGCGCCTCAGCTTTTATGGATTGTGAAGAACCGGAAAGAAAACCAAAGCCGTTCTCGAATATTCCTGTGTTGGCGATCACGAACACCCCGACCACAATCAACACACCGACATTCGCAATCACCAAAATCGCAATGATCGTTCTTGATCTACCTTTCATCAAACACCTCTTACAAATCTGGCAAGTCGTGCAGTGTTCCCTGCCTGGCAAACAAACCACAGCCTGCGTTTTGCTTACGCTGAATAGTATAGGATTTCGCAATGGATGACAACATCCAAATCATCATATATTAATAGCTCCTGCTAACGAGTTGATATTCCCATCCGACCAATCAATAAGCTGTAAATTATAGTTCTCATTTTCTGCAATTTTGAATACACTTATGGAAACCCGAAACCATCGAGGAGAGAACGATGATTGCCAGCGACCCAAAAGCCATGTTGATGGCTCAACTCCAACCTTGGCATGAAGCTATCGCCGATCCGGCCAACACACAGCAGAACGTGCTTCATCGCTTGCTTGAAGATTACGCCAAGACAAAATATGGTGCAGAACACGGCGCTTCGCAGATCGATTCGATTGAAGCATACCGCCAGTCCTTCCCCATTGCCACCTACGAAGACTTCAAGCCGCTCATCGATCGTGTAATGGCAGGTGAAACCGATCTCCTCCTTGCCGAGCAGCCCATCGGCTGGGCGATCACCCGGGGCACGACTGCCGGAGAATCGAAATTCATCCCCATGACACCGACCGACATGGGAATGCGCGTGGCCGCTGGCCGCGCAATGATGAATTATGTCCTGGAAAGCGGCCGTTTCGACCTCTTCCAGGGTGTCAACCTAAACTTGAACTTCCCCTCTCATGTCGGCACGGTCAAAGTCGGCGAGAAGGAATTGGCGTACGGCTACAGCTCTGGTATCTACACCAAATTCGTCTCGGAGAAAACCCCGATTCGCTCGATGCCGACGCAAGACGAGATCGATGCGCTCGGCGGTGGCAAGACGATACGGGATTGGGAAGCTCGTTTCGAGCTGGCGTACCAAAAATGCAAGGAGGAAAACGTCACACTCGTGGGCGGCGTTGCCCCAACAGCCATACGTTTTGCACGCTACCTGCGTAAAAAGCACGGCCTATATCCCAAAAACTTGTGGAAAACACAAATCATGACCCTCGGCAGCGTTCCTGGTATCAACACGCGGCACAAGGCCGCGCTGACGGCGCTCTACGGATCAGTCGCCATCAGGGAGATCTACGGAACGACGGAGGGCATGTTCGGTCAGCAGCTTGACGAGAAAAAAGCCTGGGGACCAAACTACGACTTGTTCTTCCTGGAGGTATCGACACATTCTGGGGTCAAGATGCTGCACGAGATGCGTAATGGGGAAATGGGAAACCTCGTCGTATCCACGCCCATTTTGCCTCGCTATGCAATCGGTGATCGCATCCTTTGCATCAAGAAACCCTATTACCGCTGTATCGGACGAGATCGCTGGTGGACACCATTGGACTATGCGTGGAGCGAATTTTCTACATTAAACATGGGCCGTCTGTAAATTCCAGCCGGCCCATCACAATCGAAACCCAGGGAACCGATCAGGTTTGTTTTCGAGCGCCTCGAACGATAATCCACAAACCGACCACAATAATGATCAGCGGCCAGATCAAGTTCGAGTTGGTGATGTCCCCCAACCCGCTGCCAAACAGGAGTACACCGAGAACCAGGCTGCCCCCTATCGGACCGCTGTAGGCCGGCACGGTGAGGCGAATCAAGACTTCCACCAACAACAATAGCCCGGCTCCAGCCGTTACGTAGGACCACGAACCTGCATTTCCGGGTAAACTGATGTCATCCAGAAAGCCCATATTCCAGATCAGGAAAAATACACCGGCCCAGATCAATATCCCGGCCCAAATGATGGATGAAAGCGGATCGCGGCTCCATTTCTCTTCCCACCGCTTGCCCATTTGTTTCTCTTGAGTCTTTTCATCCATCTTTTCATCCATCCCCCATTCCTTCTCTTCTTTTTCGCTCATCTGGGTTTTTTGCTTGTCATTCATAACGTCACTCCTCCTCCTGATCTATTCTTGATAGGCTTCTTACTTTTCGTCACGCAGGAACGCTTCAGTTGATTTCGACGATGCGCAATCCAATTTAGGTTTACCGGCATCCAAACGAATACCAAACGAAGCGCACATTCATTGAAAATATGATACACGAGAAAATCTGCGAACTCAATTTATCAATTGCGTTGTCGGAACAACCAGGGGATGTGCCTTGTATTTATAGATCGAAAACGACGAGCGTGCGACGGTTTACGAACGCAGCAGGATTTAGTCCAGCGCTTCTGAGATGTCGTGTGCAGCTTTTCTTCTCCAACGCTTGCGGAAAGTAGCGATGCGATTCAAAGCGCTGTAACGAAGCCTGCTGGCAGCTGTGCGGATGGGTGAAAGCCGCAGAACGAGCAGCAAGACAACGATCGCCATATAAACCAGCGGCACACGAACACCCGTTTTCACCAGCCAAGCATAGTGCACTGTCGCCAGGAATGCACTGAGGTATACGAAACGATGGAGCCGTTTCCATTTCTTTCCAAGCCTGCGCTGCCAACCTCGGGTAGAGGTAAATACAAGGGGTATGAGCAGCAGACCAGATGCGAGGCCCACGAGTGCGTAGCGTTTTTCGAAAAGTGCGTCCTTCAACAACCCAAAATCGAAAGCGTAGTCGATACCGATGAAAATGAAGAAATGCACACCCACATAAAGTGCCGCGTAGAGCCCCAGCCACTTACGCATCGGGATCAATTGCCGCAGGCCAAATATTGTGTTCAACGGGGTGATCGCAAGCAAGACGATCAATAACACCAGCGCGGTTTTACCCGTCCGCAATGTCGCCGCCTGTATGGGATTGGCCGTGAGGTCGTTTTGAACCCAATCGAAGAGCAGCAAACCCATTGGCGTCAACGCTGCTGCATGTGTGACGAGTTGTATCCCGGCGCGTCGAGTGTTTGTCATCAGAAAAATATCGAAGGACTCTGATTGGGATAAAGAGAAGATACTTCTTCGGTATAGCCGTTGAACAGCAAGGTTTCTCTTCGTCCGCTTTCTCCGATACGGCGTTCCGTCGCCTGAGACCAGCGTGGATGGGGAACCTCAGGATTAACATTGGCGTAAAATCCGTACTCATTGGGCGCGGCCGCCATCCAAAGAGATGTCGGCTGTTCCGCAACCAGATCGATCTTGACGATCGATTTGATGCTCTTAAACCCGTACTTCCAGGGCACGACCAAACGGATGGGCGCACCATTTTGAGCGAGCATACTTTTGCCATACAGTCCGGTGGCCATAATCGTCAAATCATGCATGGCCTCATCGATACGCAGCCCCTCCACGTACGGCCAGGTGTACCAGGGGCTGTTCTGCCCCGGCATCTGATCCGGATCATAGAGTGTCTCAAAACGCACATACTTGGCGTCCGCCATTGGTTCGACATCCTGCAACAAACTGGCCAGGGGAAAGCCATTCCACGGGATCACCATGGACCAACCTTCTACGCACCGCATGCGATAGATCCGCTCTTCGTCCATGAAGCTTCGTAAATCATCAATATCGTAGACCTTTGGATTATGGACCAAACCACCCACTTCGACCTGCCAGGGAGAAGTCCGAAAATTCCCTATGAGGTCAGCGACGCCGGTTTTGTCGACGGTAAATTCGTAAAAATTGTTGAAATTCGTGACATCAATAAAGCTGGTAAGCGGATCACCCAATTCGTCAACCGTTGCCGTTGTCTCCGGCGGCATTTCATCTTCGCTTGTTGAAATAACAGGCGTTGTTCTTCCGCCACAAGCAGCCAGGAGGATCGAGCCCGAGGTCAGTATCCCCGCCCCCTTCAAGAAATCTCGTCTCGAATAATACAAATGCTCCGGCGTAATCTCTGAGGAACGTATTTTCACCATTTCAACCTCCACATTGGAATAACCGACCCAAGAAAAAGAATGTCACCCTAGATTATCTATATACTACATTTTACCTCACCACACGAAACTTCCAATCTGCACCTGCAGAGAACACAGAAATCAGGCCTTTCAGGTAAATTTGCGTAATTATTTACTTTTTTTAGGATCAAAGAGAGGAAAAGGTGTTACGATAAAAATCGATCCGGAGGGGAAACAGAATTTCCACTTAGACCTGTAGAATGATCGCAACAAACGAGCAATATCAACCAAAATGCGCCGGGAGGTACTTCGTTATTTCGTTGCGAAATTGTTTGATCGAGAAAGGTTTGGGCACAAAAGCATTCGCGCCGGCCTCCAAAGCTTTCGTTCGATCTTCCGGCATTGCCTTCGCACTGATGATGATCGTCGGAATTTGAGACCATGCAGGTGCAGATCGTATCTTGCGCACCAGGCATATTCCATCGACTTCCGGCATCATGATGTCCGAAAGGATCAAATCCGGCGTACAACACTCAAGCAGCGCCAATGCCTGGTGGACGTCATAAGCCAGATGGACTTCATATCCGTCAGAAGTCAATAATTCCTGCATGATCGCACAATAAACAGGATCATCGTCGACAACGAGTACAACTGGGGTACAACGGTGGTACATAATATTCAGGCTCTATCCCATAAATGCAATACTCAAAAGCTGCACGTTTTATGCCAACACATCGATTCGTAGAAATCTACTCGTTAAAACGATATTCCCATCCAGGGAAAAGACGCCGCTCCTGGAATGGAATGCTCAATGGTAGTAAAACATTGGGATCATACAAGCAGGAGCGAATTTGCGCTGCACACCACTCCCGCCTCGAAGACTAGAATTTCATTTTCGTCGATCGTTGTAATGATGAACCCTGTTTAATCCAAAAACGTTTGCGTGTCTTTACTCCTCACCCGGATTACGCCGCTCCCGCAACGCACTCAACTCGCCTTCCAATTGCGCCATCCGCGTGTCATAGGCCTCTCGAATTTCCTCGCGTAATTCCTCTCCACGTTTCTGCACACGCGCACGAAATTCTTCGCCGGATGTTGGGGCCAGCAACAGTACGGTTACTGCTCCGACGAGCGCACCACACATGATGCCTGTGAGAAAGGTCATGAAACGTCGCATTGTCCACCTCCTCCCGGGAGATTATCGCATAGATCAAAACGAAGTCCAAGAAATGCACGATAATAAATTGCTTGTCGATAACCATCGAATCGGATCTGCATGACGATTTCGATAGTCGTTCCATCGATTGTAACACCTGTCTCCGGGCAAAGCCTCACCACTGCAGATCAAGTAGAGAGAACACGATAACACTGGCTGTGACAGATTTTCCACAACCTAAAACGACAACTCCTTCGATTTGGTTGCCTTTCCCAAAGCATCTGCGATATACTCGCTTTTGAGTTAATCGTCACTATCTATATGCACCCGAACCACAAACCAGGAGCGCTCCTCCCGGTTGTGTATAAGAATGAGTTGAAGAATAACGGAGGATGTCATGGCAAAAATCACCATCGAGTATTGCGCCGCTTGACATTACACAGATCGAGCTATCGGTGCGATGGCTGAAGTATTGAAGAAATATGAAATGCAAATTGATGAAATTACGCTGATCCCCTCCGACGGAGGTCGATTTGAAGTAACCGTTGATGGCAAATTGGTCTATTCGAAACTCGCCACAGGACGCCACGTCGAATCAGGTGAGACAGCGAAATGCGTTGGTGAAAAGCTTTAGGAGGAAACACCGTTGACAAAGAAGAAGGGACGCGTCTTTTCCGGCGCGCGGCCAACCGGGCGCCAACACCTGGGGAATTATTTAGGCGCAATCAAGAATTACGTGGCGCTTCAAGACGAATTCGAATGTATCTACTGCATCGTCGATCTGCACGCCCTGACGACCTTAGATACCACCAAATCCCTAAAAACGAACACCTACGAGATGGCACTCGATTGGCTTGCCGCCGGATTGCGGCCAGAGGAAACGATCATTTTCATTCAATCGCATGTCCCGGAAGTCACTGAGCTGCATACCATGCTTTCCATGGTCGTGGGACTCGGCAAGTTAACCGACTTACCCACCTTTAAAGAGAAAGCACGCCAGCAGCCGCACAACGTAAATTACGGCCTGGTTGGCTATCCGATATTGATGGCGGCCGATATCACCCTCTATAAAGCGGGATTCGTCCCGGTTGGGATCGATCAAGCGCCGCACCTCGAATTCACCCGCGAGGTCGTACGTTCGTTCAATCACCGTTATCAAACCGATGTGTTAATCGAACCGCAGATGAAGAGCACGAAAATTCCCAAGGTTCTCGGCACTGATGGTGTGCATAAAATGGGTAAAAGCCTGAACAATCACATCGAACTGGCCTCTACACCGGAAGAGACCACCCAACGCGTAATGACTATGGTGACCGATCCACAGCGAAAACGTCGATCCGATCCGGGGGACCCGGACGTGTGCAACGTTTTCACGATGCACAAAGTCTTCTCCACAGACGAAGACGTACAAGAGATCGACGCCGAGTGCCGCCGCGCCGGCATCGGCTGTGTGGACTGTAAGAAACGATTTGCGGAGAACCTGAACGCGCATCTTGCTCCCTTCCGAGAGAAACGATCCAAACTCGGTGAAAACCCCGAGCAGGTATGGGACATCCTGGCAGATGGCGCAAAACGGGCCAATCAAATCGCCGAAGAAACCATGATCGAGGTCCGCCAGGCGGTCGGCTTGCCGTAACATTCGTTTGGATTTGTCGTACTGTTCCTACTCCAGATCTTGGGATATCCAAAAGGAGCCCCATCCAGCATGCGTGCCGTTCTACAACGCGTTCGCCGAGGGCGCGTGTCGGTTGAAAACGAGACCATCGCAGAGATTAATCAAGGTCTAGTGATTCTTTTAGGGATTGGCCAAGAGGATACAGCAAATGAAGCACGCTGGTTGGCGGAAAAATGCGCCTCGCTGCGTATCTTCGAGGACGATGATGGCAAGACGAATCTTTCCATCCAGGATATCGGGGGAGAAGCGATCGTGGTCTCCCAATTCACGCTGTATGCCGACACACGCAAAGGACGCCGGCCGAGTTTCATACATGCCGCAGCTCCGGATGTGGCAGAACCGCTCGTCGACAAATTTGCCGCACACCTACACGCACAAGGGGTGCCGACTCAAACGGGCGTATTTGGCGCGCACATGCTGGTGGAAATCGAAAACGACGGGCCGGTCACTATTCTGCTCGAACGTCATAATCCACAATAAATCGATCGCTTCATATATCTTCCCGACAGCCTACCGTCAGCCGTGCGTCGAAAGTGCAAAACCCTGCGTGATATAATCCCACAAAACACGAATTTTTGATCTATGAATTACCTGAGGAGGAAAATTCCATGAATATCGCTATCGTAGTACGCGCCTTGTCCACGATTTCCTGGCTACTTGCAGTAGGACTAGTCATCTTGGCCGTCGTGCGCTCAACACAAGGTCGCAGCATGAAATCCGCACCAGCTATGGTTATCGTTGCGCTCCTGTTTGCCATCGTTCTAACAACCATATCGGCCGGACTCGTTTTCGTTCAACCCCAAGAACGGGGCGTGGTGATCTCGGCGTTAGATCCGCAAGGTTACAAGACTCAAGCACTTCAACCTGGCTTACGTTGGGTTGTTCCATTTGCAGAAAGCGTGATCACGTATCCAATTTCACGTCAGACATACACCATGTCCATCGCCCAAGAAGAGGGCACGATACAGGGAGACGACTCGGTGGAAGTGCGCACCTCCGACGGGCAGATCGTGCACATGGACGCATCCGTAATCTTTCACATCGACGATGTCATTAGTGTCCACATCAAGTGGCAGGATCGCTACATCGACGAACTCGTGCGAGCACATGTTCGCGGCATCATCCGCGACGAAGCCTCACAATACGGGGTGGAAGAAATTAACAGTGCCAAACGTCAGGAGTTAGTCTCGAGTATCCGCGAAACGCTGGCCACCAAAATGAGTGAGAACGGACTGGCCCTGGATGAATTCATACTTCGCTACATCCAATTCTCTGCAGAATATCAGGTTGCCGTCGAGCAAAAACAGATCGCCGAGCAGCAAGTGCAGCAGGCCGTTTTCGTGGTCCAGCAGCGTGAGCAAGAGGCGTTGCAAGCGCGCAAGGTCGCCGAGGGTGAGGCTGCCGCCTTGGTCATCAACGCCGAGGGTCGCGCCGAAGCCCGCTTGATCGAAGCCAAAGCGGAAGCCGAAGCGCTCGAGTTGATCGCCAACGCAGTGCGCGACAATCCCGAAGTACTCACCTTCGAATACATCCAGAAACTCGCCGATCAGATCAAAGTGATGCTCGTGCCGAACGACAATCCCTTCTTGTTGCCGCTCCCGTCGCTAGAAGAGGAAGGCGTAATCACGGTTCCCTAGCTGGCAACACCTCAATTCACTGGATAATCGAAAACCCGCAAGCGAACGCTTGCGGGTTTTGATTTCCAAATCCAACCATAAAATGATGGGGCTAAATCACCGCCGTGCCCTTGGTGTCATCGCGATAGTGGCAACCCCGACTGACGCGGTTGTGCTGCGCGGCCGCGGCGATGATGATGGCGGCCTGCACACTGTGACGCAAACCAATCAAGGCATCATTTACACGCGTCGTGCGGTAGAAAACCTCGATGTCCTCTTTCAGGTGATGTAAATCCCGCAAGGCGCGCGCCAGACGCCGGGTAGAGCGTACCAACCCGACGTAGTGCCACATGGTGTGCTGTATGGTACGTATGTCGCGCCAGATCAAGGCCGGGTCGGCCTCTTCCTCCAAACCCTCCTCTTCCCATCGGGGAACCTCGTCTGGCGTGACCTGGTCAACTACGCCGCACCTGGCGATGTCCTGCGCAGCACGTACTCCCCATACGAGACCGTCCACGAGTGACGTGCTCGCCAATCGATTGGCGCCGTGAACGCCGTTGCACGCCACCTCCCCTACGGCATAAAGGTTTTGAACGCTCGCGCGTGCCCACTCATCTGTCCACACCCCGCCGCAGAAATAATGTGCAGCAGGCACAACCGGAATGGGCTGACGGGTGATGTCCAGACCAAGATTCAAGCAGCGCGCATGGATCGTGGGAAATCGCTCGCGGATCGCATCGGCCGGCATGGCAGAGTGGATATCGAGTAAAACATGAGGGTAGCCGTTCTCGACCATCTCACGGTGGATCGCCCGGGAGACGATATCTCGCGGCGCCAGATCGCCCCACTCCGGGTCGTACCGCGCCATAAACGCTTCCCCGGAGGGTATCAACAGGCGCCCTCCCTCACCCCGGACCGCCTCGGAAATGAGAAACCCCTCAGCGCCTGGCGCGGCAAGTGTCGTCGGGTGGAACTGTACGTACTCGGCATTGATGACCCGCGCGCCTGCACGATACGCCATCGCCAGTCCATCCCCGCGAGCGCCTTCCGGATTGGTGGTATGACGATATATCCGCCCCAACCCGCCGCTGGCGAGGATGGTCTTTCCCGCCAGGTAACGGCGGACACTGCGCCTTTCCTGCTCGTAAACATAGGCACCATAGCACGTGATCGGCTCGTAAACACTGAGTGGATCGTTGGCGTGATGCGGAAAGGTGATCAGATCGACGGCGGTGGCTGCAGGCACGATCTGCACGTTGGGCTGTGCTCGCAAGGTGGCAACCATGGCTTGAATGATCGCCTTTCCCGTCGAATCCCCGACATGTAGAATGCGTGGACAGGTGTGCGCCGCCTCCTGGCCGAATGATAATTGGCCATCGGAGGCACGATCGAAGGACACCCCACAGTACTCGATCAGCATCTCGTGAATCAGCGCAGGACCTTGTTCGGCAATAATGCGAGCCGTGGAAGGCAGACTCAACCCCGCGCCCGCCGCCAGAATATCGTCCACAAGTAAATCAGGGCTATCCTCTTCACCCAAAGTGACGATTCCCCCTTGCGCGTAGCGTGTATTGCTTTCTTCGGGCTCGGAGGCTCGTGTAATTACCACGACCTGACGCTCTCGATCCTGCGCCAGACGCAATGCTGTTGCGGCACCTGCAATGCCACAACCAATCACGAGCACATCCGCACGAACGGGAGTCACTTGCTTACCTCCAGCATACGCTCCAAAGCGATCCGGGCGTCCCGGGCAGTATCTGCAGGGACGGTTATCTGATTGATGGACTTACCCGCTGCAAGGCCTTCCAATATCCGTTCGACTTTCTGCAATGTGATCAGATTCATGTCATGACAGCTTGCTGTCGTTGATGACAGGAGTACGATCTGTTTGTCAGGATTTTCCTGGTCGAGACGGTTGACAAGATTGAATTCGGTGCCGACGGTCCACTTGCTCCCGGCAGGGGAAGCCTCGATCTGTTGAATGATGAAAGACGTCGAACCCGCTTCGTCCGCCTGATCGACAACTTCCATCGAGCATTCCGGATGAACGATCACGCGAACGTCAGGTTCCTGACTGCGCCATCGGATCACATCCTCCACTGTAAAAACCTGATGCACGTTACACCAGCCGCGCCAAAGAAAAATACGAGCATCCCGAATTGCTTCCGTCTCAAAGCCTCCGCGAATAAGTTTGGGATCCCAGAGCAACATCTCGTCGAGCGGGATGCCCATCTTCTTGCCCGTATTACGGCCGAGATGTTGATCGGGGAAAAAGAACACATAGGGTCGCTGCTCGAAAGCCCACGTGAGCATTTTCTCGGCGTTCGATGAAGTACATACAAGACCGTTATGACGACCACAGAATGCCTTCAACGATGCCGTAGAGTTGACATAGGTTATCGGCGTGACTTCATCTTCGACATCCAGCACCTCGCCCAGTTGTCCCCAGACTTGCTCTACATCGGTTAAATCGGCCATGTCCGCCAGGGGACAACCTGCGTCAAGATCGGGTAAGAATACGCGCTGCCCGGGTTGGGCAAGAATGGCTGCGGTTTCTGCCATGAAGTGTACGCCACAGAAGACGATATACTCCGCCTCCCGGCTTTTAACGGCGTCAAACACCAGTTTCAACGAATCGCCCCTGAAATCCGAAACCTGGATCACCTCGTCTCGTTGGTAATGATGCCCGAGGATTACCAATCGTTTTCCCAACTCGGATTTCAGTTCCAAAACACGATCGACGGGTTGCATAGATTAAATCCTCATACTGATGTCAAGCGCTGGTGCGGAATGGGTTAGTGCACCGATCGAGATGAAATCCACACCGGTTGCCGCGACGTCTGCAACATAGGACAAATCCACGTTGCCCGATGCTTCCAACGGTGTTCGGCCCGCCGCTAACTGAACGGCTGCGCGCATCATTTCAAGATCCATGTTATCCAACATGATCCGATCCACATTGAGAGTCAGCGCCTCTTCCAATTGGTCCATACGCTCCACTTCGACCTCGATGGGCAAATCAGGGTATGCCTGCTGGGCTTGTTTGACAGCCGCTGAGATTCCACCGGCAGCGGCTATATGGTTGTCCTTGATTAGAATCATATCGTAGAGGCTGATCCGATGGTTCTCGCCACCCCCCATTCGCACGGCGTACTTCTCAAGCCGACGATATCCGGGGTGTGTTTTCCTCGTATCCAGGATCGCGGCGTTGCTGCCCTCAATCGCCCGCACGAAAGCTTGCGTGTAGGTTGCGATTCCGGAAAGGTGCTGTAGAAAATTCAAGACGATGCGTTCTGCCGCCAATAATGTTCTCCCCGGTCCGGAAACCTCAGCAATCACATCGCCGACCTGCACCACAGCCCCGTCCTGTACGTGGGTTGTAAAATGCAGCGAAGCATCCACGCGTTCGAATACCGCTTTGGCGATGGGCAAACCGGCGATGACGCCGGTCTCTTTTGCAACAACATCTCCGTGAAGTGACTGACCGGAAGCGATCACGGCCTCGGATGTCGCATCCCCGGGTCCGATATCTTCTGCAATCGCCAATTCGATAAGCGGTTGTGCGGCCTGAATCAACTCATCTGTCATCCGTCAACCTGTATACATTCGATCGTGGAATCTTAGCACAAACCATAAACCATGAGGATACCATCCAGCAACAAGGCGAACTTGCCACTCACAGTGTACAGAAATTACTCGAAGTATACGCTCCCAGGATGGCGGTGTCCAGCCGATCGAGGCGACAAGACGATACTCGAGATTGATACCACCAATCGGCGCTTTCTCCCATACATACGCCAGGGAAAAACGTATCACCCAAGCAATAGAAAATCTTCGCTTCAATCGCAAACGGAGTGATATGATGTCTTCAATACCTCATATTAAAAAAATAGGGAGCTTATCCGTGATGGACAGAAGGAAAATCGATGGGATCAGCATCGGCGCCAATCCACAGGAGCAAGAGACGGTTGATTTGATCGAGAAGACTTGTGCACGGGCGATGCAGCTTGCGCAAGAAATGTGGGGCTTAAATCCTCCAAAGAACTGCCACATGTATGTAATGACTTCGTGGTGGCGATTTTTCTTTCGTGCTGCGCCGTGGCATTGGAAGATCTTACTCGCCACCACGTTCCCGTTTTGGGCACCGCGTGCACGCAGAATGTGGTCGTATGCCGCCGGCTGGACGCAGCGTTTCGGTACGCGCACTGTGATTGGCGTGAAGCCACCACGAATATTGGGTCAAAGCGATATCAGCATCGGTATTCGCATGTTTGTTGAAGAGAAAGATATGAGTCTGAAACTGCAGCACGTCAGCTGTCACGAACTCATCCACGCCTGTTCCGCCCATTTGCATTTGCCGATGTGGCTTAACGAAGGCATCGCCACGGTCACCGTCGACCGCTATTTGGGAAAGGCGACGATCATGGAGGACACACTCGAACTGCTGCTCGATTATCAACCCAAAGCACTGCCTCCCACCTACCGTCAGCTTTCGCGCATGCAAGGCAAGGCCATCGTATATCACACCACACGAGCCTATTGGCTCACACGATACCTGTACGAAAAAGATCCGGAATTTCTAAAAAAGGTTCTCACGAAAAGACGCTGCCCAGAGGAAATCGACCTCCAAATAGCAGAGCAAATGAATCTCGAATCAGATAGCTTCTGGCATCAAATCGATCAAATGCTGGTTCGCTATTTTTAGCAGAGAGGAAAGGAAGAAATAACTGCGATCTCTTCCTTCTTTCTAGATTGGCTTTTTTTCCTGAGAGTGAATTTAAACACAGACCGATTTTGCACTGGATGAGAGATCAATGTTCCGGCACGTTCGAGAAATCAACCCCCTCCGAGGTGAATATTTCCCGGAGCGTCTCACCCGCTGCAAGGGTTCTCGAATCTCCTCTCGACTCAGGTCTAGTGCCTCGAGTAACCCCTCTCCAACGTTCGGCTACCGCATATCGATGCCCAGGGACTCTAAGATTTCAGCCCAGGACATCCCCGACTCCAGCATATCCGCCAATTCCTTTCGCGTGATTCCAAGCCTTTCCAGAACCGCCTCGCCGATTCTCCTATTCCGTCGCTTTCTTCGAAAATCTCTGCGTCTTTGATACCTCTCGCGCAAACGATCGGCGTCTTCCTCGGTGATAACACCATCCCGAATCGCCTCGTTTACGGCTTCGTCGATCACCTCGGCCATCAAGTTGAGAAATTCACGACCTTCAACACCCTGGCCAGCAGCGATGTCACGATAAGTCCCTCCGGCATCCATACGAATTTGTACATCGAGGAGGTCGAGATCGAGCGCAGCTGTAAAGGCAGCCGTTACGTAGTCCCGCAACGGCCTTTCCGGTCGATCTTCTGTGGGTGTTTCGGTTTGCGCAAACACTGCGCTGACGCTGGTGAATGAAATCACGAGCAGCGCGAGTATTGAGGTTATTCGTACGAACTTATGCATGCTACACCTCCCATTGTCATTGGATGGTTTCTGATCTCATCCACAGGTTATCGGGAGGATGTAAATTGGATTTTTACAAGTTGTTAAAAATTTGTAAAAACATCCCTCTTATACCTAATAGATCACAGTGATCTGCCGGTTTCATTACACAAAAGAAGAGACTCAATTGTCCATCGAATCCATTCAGCGCCATCTTATTGCAGGCAACCTCATCCAACTCCCCGCCAATGTTCCCCATGCGGTAAAAGCGACCCAACGTTTCAAAATGTTGCTGGTCATGTTGTGTGAGTGAAGTTCAGTAAGCCACCAAACTCAATCCGTGTCGGTTGGTTTTGCACGCCGCAGCTTCTTGATCTGCGAACGCCTTCGCTTTTCGTGCAAACGACGTTCACTGGCCGCTCGACTGGGTTTCGTTTTCCTGCGAGGCTTTTTGCGTTGTGCTGCTCGTCGGATGAGTTTGCTTAAACGATCGATCGCATCCTTGCGGTTGCGGGTTTGTGTGCGGAAACGGCGGGCGTTGATGATCAGAATGCCGTCGTTGTTGATCTGGTTACCAGCCAGTCGAATCAAACGCGCACGCACGTCCTCAGGCAATGAGGTTGACTCACGAACATCGAAACGCAGTTGCACCGCTGTGGCAACACGATTGACATTCTGCCCACCCGGACCGGCAGCGCGAACAAAATCAAAGTGCAATTCGTTTTCATCGATTGCGATATCTTGGGTCACAGAGATCATGGGGTAAGCATACTCAAAGCGGCAGTGGGTTTCAAGGGTGTTGATCCTGGGACATCGCTACTCGAGTGCTGTAATCAAGCAGGAGACTTTCCCAAAAAGGTAACCCTGTTTTAAATAATCAAATGGGTTTCACGACACGTTTGGTCGTTAACGTCTTAAGGCTATGGTTCCCCTCAGATAACGATAATGCAGGGGCAACCCCTGTGGTTGCCCAGTTTTTGGTCGGTCACAGGGGACCACCCCTACAGATTTGTTCTTTGAACCCTTGTAAGGTCAGGTTTCAAACCCGCCTGAACATCCGATCACAATGAACTGTTCCTGATCACTGCACGATCCGTGGTCCCCGAAGGATTTCCCTCATGGCTGCACCATGTTCTTTTTAGACAGCATCTTTTGCTGGATCATTGTCGTTATATTTGTGCGTTGAAATCAATCTTCGCGCAAGGTAAAACTGCCCGATTTGCCCTTATACGTGATCTCGATGCCGAACTCGGAATCATCGTAGTTCTCGGATTCCCAGGTTCCGGTATCGTCATCGTCATCTCCACCACCGCTGACCAGCGTATACCCGTCAGGAACACGAACACTCCCTGATCCGCTGTCACGCACGACAAGACGAACGCTTGCGCCATCGGGCACAGTAATGGTCGTGCTTCCAGAACTACCATCGATATCGAGTTCGGCTTCGGCCTCACCATCAAAGGAGATTTTAAACGAACCGGAATCTACATCGATATTCGCATCCAGTACTGCCCCATCGATGATTTCGACCGTGAAAGAACCCGAGCCCCCATCGAGGCGAACATCGTAGCTTTCTGTGCTGGACGGTAGTATCAAACGGGTACTCCCCGAGTCGCCATCAATATTGAAACGTTCCAGAATCATATTTTCCAAATCCAGCCGCACCGATCCAGACCCACCGTCTACTCGGAGATCGACAGGGACTTGTGGGCTCAATGCAATCTCCCACCGGGCGTCATTCCCAAGCGTGCCTACCCAATCAAAAACAGAAGTCACGCCATGAGGCTCGAGTTTAACGACCTTATTGTTCGCGCCTCGAACGTTGAAAGACACATCCTCCAGGGTATCCAACTCTGCTTCGATCAGTGCATTCGAATCCTCCAGAACTCCAATCGTCGTAGGGTAGTGGGACAGTTCCAGATCGATGCGGGCTGAAGATGCATCATCCAAGGGTTCACTGAGGTTGAGTGTGTTTAATTCGGGTCCCAAATTCACATCGAGATTAGGAGCCATCACCAGCAACAATACGACGAATGCCACCACGCCGAGACCAATCAGTGCTCCAAATATCGGCGAACGACGTCCAAACATCAAATCCAGGCCAATGGCGATCAAAGCGACCGGCCACAAACGTAATAAAAACCCCAAACTAAACGATTCGATGACGCCGACATTTGCCAGCATCCAGACGATACCGACCCCGAT
>Ga0307430_1000080_pt1 | contig 87434 bp, 95 predicted proteins | sample SalMarWE160130MG_FD_202159 | JGI IMG/M metagenome (GOLD analysis project Ga0307430, IMG submission 202159) | Salt marsh sediment microbial communities from the Plum Island Ecosystem LTER, Massachusetts, United States - WE1603-130 | ecosystem: Environmental > Aquatic > Marine > Intertidal zone >... | reverse complement strand
GAGATGCATCAACATGAAAATCGGGAAAACTTATCTCAACAATAACTTTTGCATTTGATATCTGAGGCCACATCACAGGGATCCCGATAAACCTGTCTTTTGTCCCCCACCTGCCTGGTCCCATAAGGACATACCTGCGGTTTTCTCTAAGCATCTTTTCATTTATACTGTTAATCTCATCGGCCATATCAGAGGTCTTCATCCGGTCAAACTTTTCAGGCTCTACATAAATAATATCCCTTACTTCGTTTATCTCGCCGTTTCCCATACTTTTATTTGTGATGAGAAGAAGGTTATCATGATTAATCTCTTCAGGATTAATTTTATAACTTGCACCACTACCCAACAGTGGTTTTATCTGAAGCAGGTAGAAAGAAGTATGACCTGCTTCATCTTTAGTGAGATCAACTGCAAATTCAATTTCAACAGGAGTACCACAGGCTTCAGTAACAACCTTAAGAATAGTGCTCAGTGTAGAGGCCAGCGGGATATAATTATATTTAAGAATATCTGCAAAATTCACAACTCGCGGACCTGATGAATCGAGCCCCGGAATAATCGTATCGTTATCAACATTTAGTACTGATGCTGAATGTTCTAATGTGCCATGTCTTTCAGCAGTACTGATATTAAGAGTAATAAGGCCGGCATTTTCACCTTCAAGAAGATTCAGGTCTTTCTTGGCCATATCTACCGTATAAAAGTTCACCTGAGAATTTTTATACATATCATCCTTTGAGATCATATCGAGTTTAGGGTAAGCAGGCGAAAACCTGAAAGCTCTTTCACCTTCCATTACATATTGTCCCAGCCCGACTGCCACAACTGCAAATCCGTCATGAGGTTTCATATGTGCAATGGGATAATAGTTGAATGACTGGGCATTGCCACTTATATGCGGATAAAAAGTATCTTCAAACCTCTGACCAACAACCTCCTGGAGAACAACAGCCATTTTTTCCTGTTCCATCTTATAGCAGATTGCTTCAAAATAGGTTCGTGCATTTCTGGAATATATGGAAGCAAAAACAAGCTTGATAGCATCAGTCAACTGTTTAAACCGGACCTCATATTCCGGATGGTTATTTGGAAGAAGATATGTGCCAAAAATGCCGGAAAATGGCTGACTAAGCGAATCCTCGAATAAACTTGACGACCTTACAGCTAAAGGCTTCCCCAAAAGCTTTAGAAATATCCTGAGGCGCTTTTCCAGGGTATGACTCAGACTTCCTTCAAGGAACAACTTTTGAAGAACACCATAATCATTCTCTTCTTTTATCTTTTCCCACATATGATTACGTTCCATGAACATATCAAACTCATCAGTTCCTATAATTGCAGTAACAGGTGTTTTGATATTGATACCAGGTAACAGTCGACCTAGTTCAAAGCTGTATATCAGAGTATTAATGAAAGCCAGCCCCCGGCCTTTCCCTCCAAGTGATCCCGGAGCAAGACTGACAACATTAGTTTCATCAATTGCAGCAGATTCCTCAAAATTGATGACTTTACCTTTATTCATTTCCCTGCGCCTCTTCCGGATAATATCAATAAGAAATTCCCTTAGTTCCTTAAGGCTGCTGAAATCAGTAACCTTAACAGGATTAATCATTTTGGCAATCTTTACTTCTCCCCTTGCCATAAGCCATAGTGAAAAGTGGTTCTTCATGGCATGATAGGCAAGTGAATCTTCCGGGATAGTTTCAATGTAAGACTCAAATTCTTTCATTGATTTGGCCACTGCAATCTGCCGGCCCTGGTTGTCCCTGTAAACAAAGTGTCCAAAACCAAGATAATAATTGATAAATGATTTAATATCCTGTAAAAGGGTTTTCGAATTTTTATTAATAAAATTCGATTTAAGTGTAAAGGCATATTTCGCATTGTCGGGATCATATGACTGAAGTACTGTTGGCAGATCCGGCAGCTCACTCTTAATATGCTTTATGAGATCAAAGCCTGCTGTTTCGTGCAGAATTCCTTCCTTAGGAAATCTCATATCGGAGATTACACATAACAGGCTTTCGCGGTACTTGTTGAAAACTGTGAGGGAATCTTCATAATTTGACGTAAGAAGAATTTTGGGCCGTGCTCTGAGCTTTAGCATTTTATACAAATCATCCGTTGACACATCCTGGATAAGATTCCTCGTCTGTTCAAAAACCAGCGTATAAAGCATTGGCAGATAACTTGAGTAGAAATCTGCGGAGTCTTCAATAACATGAATAACCCGGGTTAATCCTCTCCGAGTATCATTATCGGCATTCACCTTGTCTTCAAGTAACTTTACCATTGCAAAGAATACCTTTGATTCACCGGTCCAGACAAAATAATTATCAAAAGGTATTCCTCCGGCTTGTTGCGTTTTAACATATTCAATGTCATCAGGTTTGTTCAGAAGAATAAAGATGGGTATGTAAGGGTATTTTTGTTTTATTTTTTTACAAAGTATCATAGGGCTTTCCTTATCAACACCTATTATTATTATTATCATATCATAATGCCTGGTCTTCAGCCGGTTAAAAGCCTCCTCCTCACTCGAAACCCCTGTCACTCTCGGAAGTGATGTGAGGCTTAAATGGAAATATTCCCCAAGCATATAATCAGAAAATCTGCCTTCACCTTCTATAGAGTAAGCATCATAAAGGTTAGCAACAAGAAGTATTTCTTTTACCTTGAAAGGCTGGAGATCATGAAAGACATCACGTTCAGCATTGTGACGATCCAGAAATCTCTGCAATAATTTTTTACTCGGAACATTTTTATAATCTTCCTCTTTCTGAACCGGAGGACTTGCAATTCGAATAAAATCACGTGCTTTATAACTGTTTACATATCCTGTTATCAGACTTGCAATGTTCAGAATAAGATCCCTTTCTTCTTTCAGAAACGGACCTTCACTTTCCATACTGAATTCCCTTGTATAGAAGATCTCTATCAATCCCTGCTCCCCGTCAATAGTTATAAACTCCTGAGCCATTCTCCAGGATGATTCCTGAAAATCATTCGACTCAAATTGCCTGTTCATGAAGCTGATTTGTGCAACTGTAAATTCAGGATATTGCCAGGCTGCAGGTAATAGCAGTACTATCTTTTGGAGGGTCTCTTCAACAGGTTTACCTTCTTTCAGAATACGGGTTGTCTGGTTAATGCAGCCCAATTCTTTCAACCGCTCCTTTTGTTCATGAAGAAGGCGTTTGTATTCAAGATTCTTATAACCCGATCGCTCCATTTGGCCTGAAGTCTATAAGATTAACCTTTAAAATTACTAAAATTACTGTAATGAATACGATAGCACGAATTATAAATCCATTCTATATTGCTTGCGTTGATTCATAGTTGAATTAATCAACATGCCAAACCGATCCGCTTTTAAGGAGATCATCCATGCACTTAACGGTGGCATTCTTTTGAATTTCGATAATTTGATTCTCCAGTGCGGTTTCATAGGTAGGACCCGGGACTGCTCTTATAACACCCAGTGCAACAGGATAATCGGGATATCTCATATTTGCAAGCATATAGTGAATCCCCGGATTAGGTTCCGATGCATCATGTATCAGCAGGTCCTTTTCGGAAAATCCGTTTTCACCAAGCGTTATAATCCTGAGCTTAAGACCATCAAGGATAAGACCTTTATTACCATTCTTGCCAAAAATCATGGGCTCACCATGCCTGAGAATCACAGTCCTGTCATCTCTGACCTCTTTGTCGGTGATGAAGTCATGAATTCCGTCATTATAGATGATACAGTTCTGAAGAACCTCAATCACTGAGGTCCCTTTGTGCTTTGCAGCCTCAATATAAATCTGGGTCGAAAGAGTAACATTTGCATCGATTGTCCGCGCAAAGAATCTGCCTTTTGCTCCTATAACCAGCTCACCTACTGAAAAGGGTTCTTCCACTGTACCAAATGGAGATGTTTTGGTAACCAGTCCCTTTTCAGAGGTTGGGGAGTATTGTCCCTTTGTGAGTCCGTATATTTCGTTATTAAACAGAATAATATTAATATCAATATTTCGCCGGATAGCATGTATGAAATGATTTCCTCCGATAGCAAGGGCATCTCCGTCTCCAGTGATCTGCCAGACAGACAGCGCAGGATTGGCTGTTTTCACACCTGTAGCAATTACAGATGCACGTCCATGAATACCGTGAAAACCGTATGTATTCATGTAATAAGGGAATCTGGATGAACATCCGATCCCCGAAATAAATGTAAAATTTTCTCTCGGAATGCCTAGTTCTGACAATGCCTTCTGCACTGCATTAAGCACTGCATGATTGCCACAACCCGGGCACCATCTGACCTCCTGATCGCTTTTAAAATCTTTCGGACTGTATTTATCAACCTTTATCCCGGCCATATTACTTACCCTCCAGTATTTTAGCACATTTTTCCTTTATTTCACTTACTGTAAACGGAAGTCCCTGAACCTTATTTATCTGTTCATAGGAAAACTGCTGGTGTTTAATCCTCAGATAATCTGAAAATTGTCCCATATTTAATTCACACACTGCTATTTTCCTGAATCTTCTGAATACATCTCCGGTATTTTTAGGTAATGGATTGATATAATTGAAATTAACAAAGCTTACATTATATCCTTCTGATTGCAGTTCACGAACTGCTGTTGCCAGATATCCGTAAGAGCCACCCCAGCCTACAACCAGCAATTCGCCGGAGTTATTGCCATAAACCTTAAGATCGGGTACCTTTTCGATTACTTTTTCTACCTTACGAGCCCTCAGTTTTACCATTCGTTCATGATTTTCCGGAATATATGACACTGTTCCCCTGATAGTTTTTTCCAGACCACCGATCCTGTGCTCTAATCCCGGTGTGCCAGGCACAGCCCAGAATCTTGAAAACTTTACTTTATCACGTTCATAGGGCAAAAACGGCAATTCACTTTTGCCTGCATAAGGAGGATTTATAGCCGGAAGATCTTTCATTTCCGGTACTTGCCATGGTTCTGAACCATTAGCAAGGAAACTGTCGGTAAGCAGCAATACCGGAGTCATATGTTCTACTGCAATTCTTGCAGCTTCAAAAGAATATTTAAAGCAGTCTGAGGGTGTACTGGCAGCAATGACGACAACAGGAGATTCACCACTACGACCGTAAAGAGCCTGCATGAGGTCGGCCTGTTCTGTTTTTGTAGGGAGACCTGTTGACGGACCCCCTCTCTGAACATTCACGATTACAATAGGCAGTTCAGCCATAACTGCAAGTCCAATGGCTTCAGATTTAAGTGCCAGTCCCGGACCTGATGTGGAGGTGACCGCAAGGTTCCCGGCGAAACTTGCTCCAAGCGCTGTACATATCCCGGCAATCTCATCCTCAGCCTGGAAACTTTTTACACCAAGATCTTTCCGGGCAGCAAGTTCCTCGAGAATCCCGGTAGCCGGTGTAATAGGATAAGAACCAATAAATAGTCTTAATCCTGCTTTTTCAGCAGCTGCTATCAATCCCCATGCTGTTGCTGTGTTACCGCATATGTTCCTGTATGTGCCTTTTGCAATCTTAGCGGGACTAATTTTATAAACCGGAGTAAGTGCTTCTATTGTTTCCGCATAATAATACCCTGCCCTTAAAGCAATCTTATTTGCTTCAGCAATTTGAGGTTTCTTTTGGAACTTCCTGTCAATAAACTTTTCTGTATAATCCAGTCTCCGGTCGAAAAGCCAGTAAACCATTCCAAGCGCAAACATGTTTTTAGTCCTGAGAACTGACCTTGGATCAAGCCCGTAGTCTTTAAGAGCCTCCTTCACCATAGATGAAACAGGGGCAGCAATGACATTGTAGTTTTTAAGATTTTCTTCTTTTATGGGATCAGTGTCATAACCAGCTTTCCGGATATTTTTTTCAGTAAAATTATCCTGATCATATATTATTGTACCCCCCTCTTTGGTCCATTTTGCATTGGCTTTAATAGCCGCAGGATTCATAGCAACAAGTACATCTGCAAAATCTCCCGGAGTATAAATCTCAGAACGTCCCAGATGTACCTGAAATCCTGACACTCCACCCACAGTGCCCTGCGGAGCCCGGATTTCAGCAGGGTAATCAGGGAATGTGGACAAATCGTTACCATAAAGAGCGGCTGTGTCGGAAAAAAGAGTACCTGCAAGCTGCATTCCGTCACCTGAGTCACCCGAAAATCGGATTACCACTTCCTCTTTTTCGATAACTTTCGATTTTTTGCCCATGTTAACTTATTGTAAGAACCACTGCTGAACTAACTGCTTATAAAGCACAAATTTAACCTTTAAAAATTTAAAAATTCAAATTAAAAATGATCAATCTCTATGATTTTAATCATGTTTTGGTTTAACAGGGTAGTGCTACATATACAGGTTTAAAACGGCATAATAAATCAGCTCCAGATGTCAGCTTTCTTAAGGTTTATTTCTTTCTCAAAAAACATCCTGGCAATTTTCTCAAAGTTGGGAGTGTAATCGGAAATAAAAAACTGATCTTCCACAATTCCTGAATCATTTAACAAATGGTTCTTTTCAAGGACATCCCGAAGCATCAGAGAGACTATCTTAGCTGAATCTACTACTTCAACATTAAAATTGAAAAATCTGCTTATCTGGTTTTTGATAATAGGGTAATGAGTACAACCAAGTACTAAAGCCTGAATGCCGGACAATGAAGCATCTGAAAGATATGTACGTATTATTGCGTTACTAATGTCGTCAAAGATAAATCCCTCCTCTATCATTGGTGCAAGCAGCGGAGTTGCCATCGATACCAGAGAAGTGCCTGGTGATTTTTCCTTCAGTTTATTATTATAAGTACCTGAACTGATAGTTCTTTTGGTACCAATCACACCTGCTTTATTGAACTTTCTTGTACTCAGATATTCCACTACAGGATCAATTACGTCTATAAGTATAGTCTTTTCCTGAAATTCTTCTTTCAAGGAGTCAAAAGCAGAAGCAGAGGCTGAATTGCAAGCCACAAGAATTACTTTAGCATTATGTCCGAGCAGGAATTCTGTTATTTTACGCGAGTAAAACCTTATCGACTCAGCTGATTTTTCTCCATATGGGAGGTGAGCCGTATCACCAAAATATATCAGACTTTCTCCCGGTAATGTCTGCTTGATTGCATTGGCCACTGTAAGTCCTCCAACTCCTGAATCAAATATTCCTATTGGTCGTTCACTCACTTCAATACTATATTAAAAAAATGACCATCCCCATCAAGATGGTCATATGTTTTATTGAATTCAGTTATTTTAGTCCAAGTTTCGTTTTCGCCAGTGGTAATACATTAATACTTTTGGATTCATCAAAATAGGCTACCTGCCCTCCTGAAGTGTCAAAAATATAAATGAATCCATTTTCTTTCCCCACATCGTTGATTGCTTTATCGGCCTTCTGTGTTATAGGTGTAAAAAGTTCAACCTGCTGTTCCTGAAGTTGTGTTGATGCATTATTCTGAAAATTCTGCATCCTGGTCTGAAAGTCTGCCAACTCCTGTTCCTTGGTCTGCCGGACTAAATCTGTATAGTTTTTCATCTCTTTCAAGTAAGTATCATACTTATTATTGAATTCAACCTGCAAAAGTTCAAGTTCATTTACAAACTGAGTCCGTAATTTCTCAAGAGTAACTGTAGCCGAGTCAAACTCGGGTAATGCTTGTATAAGTTCGGTCCTGTTAATATGACCAAACTTAAGATTCTGTGCTATAGTTTGTTGCCCAATAAATCCAGTCAGACTGACAAGAGTTATTACAATAAATCGTTTCATATCAGTAAATTAATTTAAAATTTCAATAAAAGTAATTAATTAATTATTATAACCTAATTTTTCCAGCACCTCATCACTGATATCATATTTGGGATTAGCAAACAGGATATTGCCACCAGCTGCTGAATCGAAGATGACTGCATAACTGCCTTCAACAGCAATAGTTTTTATCGCATTTATTATTTCATCCTGGATAGGTTTTACCAGTTCTTCCCTTTTCTTGAAGAGTTCCCCTTCCATTCCAAAATACTTGTTCTGAAGCTCTTTCATCTCCTTTTCTTTATTGATTATTTCTTCTTCTCTTTTGGTTTTCATTTCCTGTGAGAGAAGCACAGATTCACTCTGATAAGCTTTATACATCTGTTCGACCACAGCATATCCGTCAGCTATTTCTTTTTCCCATTGCTGTGAAAGTTGATCAAGCTGATCCTGTGCTTTGGTAAAAGCAGGTATATTCTTACGTATATATTCAGAGTCAACAAATGCATATTTCTGAGCAACAGCTACAGCTGAAGTCAGGATCATAACGCTTATTATTATTACTATTTTTTTCATGATACAAATATTAAAATTTATTAATCAAAACTGCTGACCTATAACAAAATGGAATTGTGATTTATTTGAGTTTGGATAATTATCTGGTTCCGGAACCTCATCGAAACCATAACCCCAGTCGATTCCGAGCAGGCCAAACATCGGAAGGTTAGCCCTGAGGCCTATTCCTGCAGAGCGGTTCATCTTGAAAGGATTATAATCCTTAAGCTGGTACCAGGCTCTTCCGGCCTCAAGAAATGCCAGACCAAAGATTGTTGCCTGCGGATTCAGGGAAATAGGATATCTCAGTTCAAAAGTGATCTTCGTATATACATTACCTGATGTAACACCTCTGACAGGGTCGCTCGGGGTAAGTGATCCATTCGTATAACCCCGCAGAGCAATCACTTCACGGCCATAGAAACTATAACCTGTCATCCCGTCGCCACCAATATAAAAGTTCTCAAAGGGAGAAGGGCCAATATCTTTATTATAAAAACCGAGGTATCCAAAAGCAAACCTGCTGTTTAAGACAAGTTTATCATCCCTTGTAACAGGAAAATAATAATCTGCTTTGAAATTCCATTTATGAAATTCAATCCAGTTGTATTTTATCTCATCAGGCGCATTCAACATATTCCTTCCACTGATTAACGAATACGGAGGTGTTGCCTGCAATGAGAGTGTAAATGTGCTTCCGCTTCTGGGATAGATAAGGTTAGGGCTGGTTGAAAACCTTGTAATTCTTGCTGTAAGGCTGAAAAGATTTGAAGAGCCGTTTTCAAAAAGGAAACGATAAACACTGTAATTATTGAGGTTATATCTCTGATAACTTAACTCTCCATATAAGGAAAAGAAGTCATCAGGCCATTCAAGTCGTTTACCCAGACCAATAGAGGCACCATCAATAGTCATTGACTGGCGGCCGTCTTCTCCTTTCTTTCTGCCATTCGTCATCAGTGATCTGTAAAATGATACTGAGAAGGTATTGGGTTTTTTACCTCCAAGCCACGGCTCAACGAAAGAAATGTTATAAGACTGGTATATACGACCGTTCGACTGTGCTCTTATGCTGAGTGACTGTCCGTCTCCTGAAGGATATGGTCTCCAGCGATTAAGCTTGAAAAAATTGCGCATTGCAAAATTATTGAACCTGACACCAACAGTCCCGACAAGCATTCCTGCCCCCCATCCACCTGATACCTCAAATTGATCATTTGCCTTCTCTTCCAGTTTATACAGCAGATCAACTGTACCATTCGTCGGATCGGCTTGGGGTATAGGATTGATCTTCTCTGGATCAAAATGGCCAAGAACACCAAGCTGTCGTATTGACCTGATTATTTTATCCTTACTGAACAGATCACCGGGGAGGGTGTATAATTCCCGCCGGGCAACATGTTCATTAGTTCTTGTATTTCCTGTAATAATAATATTATTAAGATAGGCCTGATCCCCTTCAAATATCCTTATTTCCAGATCTATAGAATCGTCTTCTACTTTAGCTTCAACAGGAATGAGTTTGGAAAACAGATAGCCATAATCAAGGTACAGTGAGCTTACTGCATCCTGGGCCCCACCGGTACCATTAAGCCTGTCGTAAATAAGTGACTGGTTATATACGGATCCTTTTTCTACATTGAATTTTCTGTCAAGATCCTCTTTGGTGTAAACGCTGTTTCCGATCCATTTGATATCCCTGAGGAAATACTGGTAACCTTCGTCTACCCTTATAACCAGATCAACACGGTCCTCGGACACAGGGGAAAGTGAGTCCGAAAGTATAGTAAAATCCTTAAAGCCGTTATCATTATAAAAAGTATAAAGCCGTTCTCTATCCTCATCAAACTTTTCGTCAGTATATTTTGAAACTTTAAAGAAATTCAGATTCTTCTTCTTTGTGTTCTTCATTACACGTCGAAGTCGCTTATCATCATAATTTTCATTCCCGATAAAAGTGATATCGGCAATCTTCACTTTATCCTTCTTGTCAACATCAATAGTCAGAATGACGTTATTGGGTAACTCAGGATCTTCTTTCTGAATAAAATCAACTGAGGTATTGAGAAATCCCTTTTCAATAAAATGGTCGGCAATAATCTTCCTGGTATTATCCAGAATATATGAGGATAACTGCGATCCTACAGGTAAGCTTATTTTTTCGGTGAGATCCTGGACTTCAGAACTTCTTAGTCCATTAAACCTTACTGATGATATTCTGGGCCTTTCCTGAAGAAAAATATCAAGAAAAACTGTATCAGATTCTACTTTTGTAATAGTAATCCTGACATCTGAAAAAAGACCCTGTTGCCATAATTTTTGAACGGCCAGCGTAACTGCCTCACCTGGTATGGTTACTTCCTGCCCTCTTCGTAATCCGGAAATACCTATCAAAGCATTTGAATCGAGGTATCTGACTCCTGAAATGGTTACTCCTCCAATAATATAATCTTCGGGTGATGAAAAATCTGCTATTTCCTGCTTTTCCTGACTATGCAGTGATAATCCTCCAATAATCAGTAATAGCGTTGCAATTATCCTCTTAAATTTACTTACCCCCATTTTATTTCATCATTTACCTGAAAGCTATTCACCTGTTTTTCCAAATCGTCTTTCTCTTTTCTGATACTCAATTATAGCATTACAAAATTCATTCTTGCCAAAATCAGGCCAAAGTATTTCAGTAAAGTATAATTCGGTATAAGCAAGCTGCCATAACAGGAAGTTGCTTATCCTTAATTCTCCACTGGTTCTGATCATAAGGTCAGGATCGGGTACCCCGTAAGTGGTCAGATATTTTTCAAAAGTATCTTCGCTAATCGAATCCGGGTCGAGTCTCCTGTTATAGACCTCAGCTGATATTTTTCTGATTGCTTCGCATATCTCCCACCGCGAACTGTAACTCATAGCAATAATAAGATTTAGTCCGGTGGCATTTGAAGTAAGATTTATTGTCTCCATCAACCTTTTCTTCACATCATCAGCCAGTCTGTCTACATCACCGATAGCGTTAAGCCGGATATTGTTTTTAATAAGAGTATCAGTTTCATCATTAAGCGATTTAACCATAATTCTCATCAGAGCTGAAACCTCTTCATCGGGTCTTTCCCAGTTTTCAGTGGAAAATGCATAAAGAGTCAGATATTTAATTCCCAGCTCAACAGCACATTCAATGACTTCCCTTACCGCATTTGCCCCCTGCTGATGACCGAAGATCCTGTCCATACCCTTCTGACGGGCCCACCTGCCATTTCCATCCATAATAATGGCAACATGAAGCGGCAGTTTCTCATCTTCGATCCGTTCCTTTAACGACATAGCTAGCGTTTCCTTTTTGAATCCACATCATCATAAGTCGGACAACCTGTCATCCTGTTATATATTTTCCAGGTGAGGGCAATACCTGCAAATGAATACCAGTCGTTGTTGTGGCTCCATATGTAGTGTGATGGGTCAACAAAATCTTTCAAGCCGTCAAAGTTATCATAAAAAGTCTTACGAAAACCATATTCTGCTTCCAATCCTATATTTTTACAAATATTGATCTTAAAACCAACTGAGAATGGGATTACAGGTTGGTAGGTAAAGTCAGTAGTATTTATAAATGCAATACCTGCCCCGGCAGCAAAATATGGAGTATAATTCCACCTTTTACCCTGGGTCGAATATGGCAGAAAATTGAATTCAAATTGAAGAGCCCACTCACCTATATAACCTGAAAATGATGCAGCACGCAAAATCTGAAAATCGTTATTAAAATCGAGGTCATCAGCCCTAAGTCCGCCAACAAAAAAATTTGTCCGTAAAGCCTGTCTGGGGTGAAAATTATATCTGTAAAACAGGCCTCCTGCCGGAAGGGGAGAGTACATAAATCTGGTTGGATTTATGTCCCCCATATAAGTTGACACTCCGGCAAAAACTCCAAAATCAGCTTTACGTTGCCCGGAAGCTGTTACGGAAATACAAATAATGATTATAAACCAGTATAATTTTCCCATTAAAAAGAATCCAGCTCATTATTATCTTAAAGAGGGCCACCCCTTGGGTCCAGTCTTCAGCTTGTACGTTACAGTAAGGTTTAAAAAATAATAAACGTCATTTGCGCTGGAAAATTGTGAAGTATAGCCATCAAGGTAATCAGTAAATGTATATCTGCCCCCAAACTCAAAGCCAAAGTTGAAATTGGGAGAAAAGATTAGCGTCGCTCCTATTCCGGCCGGTATAACTGTAGAAAAACCTCCTGTTTCCATACCATGATTTACCAGATTATCATTTCCTTTAACACTGAAACTTACTCCTCCAATCCCTGCAAATGCATAAAAATCAAGTGATGAAAGAAGTGTCCATAAATCTTTTCTTCCAGTTAGAAAAAGATAACTGCTTTCCGCCTGGTTTTTGATAAAATAATATTCACCTAACAGAGCTGGCTCAAATATTAATGTCCTAGATTCAAAATCTCTTCCCTCGTTCGATCCTCTCTCATCTATTCCATGCAGTAATCCGCAAGTAAAACTAATCCTTGCATTTATGGTTCTGGTAATCCGATACTTAAGATTCCCATTAATATCAAATCTTGTTTGCCTGTAGGTTATATCGCGCAATCCTAATAAATTACTGGATCTGGAAAAGCCTCCTACATCTCCGAAGAAATGTGAGGCACCTGCAGCTCCGACAGCTTCCCATCTTTTATATCTCCATAGCTGAGCTTCTGAGAAGGAAGCTGTAAGGCAGAAAATGATTAATAATAAAACTGAACGCTTCATTACTCCTAAAATTAAGTTTCCTGATACAAATATAATAATCTAATTTCTTTTATCAGCACCCCACATCAGCTTATTCCTTAAAGTACTGTAAAAATCTCTTCCTTTAAGCATAACTGTTTTGAGTTTCGTGGGTGATCTGACAATATGTATTTCTTTACTGAAAGGAATCCTTTTTGACCTGAAGTCACAGGTTGCCAGGTATTCTTCACTCCTGCCTTCAATAATCATTTTTAACTTACTGTTCCCTGAGATAACAATAGGCCTTATAGTAAGGTTATGCGGAGAGATGGGAGAAATAATTATGCTCTCATCCTCAGGAGACAAAATCGGCCCTCCAACACTCAGGTTATAGGCTGTTGATCCTGTAGCTGTTGAGACTATAAGACCGTCAGACCAATATGTATTAAGATATGTCCCGTCAACAAAAACGTTGATGGTTATCATACGTGAGTCAGCTTTTTGTATTGTTATTTCATTCAAAGCAATGGAGGACTCTTTATCAAATAATTCCGGTGGTTCGAATATTTCAAGCATAGATCTTTCAATAACTTCGAACTCCCCCCTGCAAAGCATATCAATTGAATGGCCAATCTCTTCATCGGAAATATTGGCAAGGAAACCCATTCGGCCTGTATTAACACCTGCTATAGGAATACCCGACACGCTCACTTTAAGTATAGCTTCGAGAAAAGTACCGTCTCCTCCTACGCTTAATACCAGGTCGGGCAACATCGACAGGTCACTCAGTTCTGTAAACCTTTCGATCCTATTATCACCTTTATAATCTGATTTACTTCCGGATCTTTGGTAAATCTGTATTCCAATGCCTCTTTCACAAAACTCCTTAACCAATCCGGCAACTCCTTCTTTAGTCTTTGCGTTATTCTCCTTACTGTAAATAGCAACTCTTTCAAGCATTTTATCTCACATATTTAGATATTTCATAAGGAGGTCAAATCTCTCGGAATAGAACCGGTCCATGGAATCATCACTGGTAATCCATGTTTTAACATCATAGTTATATCTTTCAAAAGTCTTAAGTACCGATGTTAAATCATTAGTATTCACTTTCAGAGTTACCTCAAGCCTTGTCGAGTCCGGGGGTGAGGTAATATACATACTTAGAACCTTAATATTATTGCTTTCAACTATCTGGGCAATCTGAGTCAATGAATAATCTCTTTCAATAAGCTCCAGGACAATTATTCCACCAGCCTGATCTAATGACGAAATACCTGCAATGTGCCGTATAAGATCACTGGTAGTTATCACTCCTTTATAGTGGTTGTTAAAATCAAGAACCGGGACAACCGATAGTTTAAGTCTTGAAGCCAGACCTATTACCTCAAAAAGGTGCTGCTCGGTTGTAACATAAGGTTTTAACAATGTAAGTGAATGATTACCAACAGGTTCTTCTGGCTGGTTCATGTCGTAGATATCAGTATCAGAGATAAGACCCAGAAAGTCCTGATTATTTACAATAGGAAGATGAGACACTCTGAAAATCTCCATCCAGTTCAATGCAGTTTGTCCCAGATCAGAAGTTTTAAGCGCAGGTACTACATCTGATATCAAATCTTTAGCAACCATATGAGAAAGTAATAATTTTAATTTTCATCTAAATTAATAAAAAAAAAGCCAGTTGTTTTAATTTTGCACAACAATAAGATTACGTTATTCCAATACTATTATTGTAAATGACAAAGTTAAGTGTTAATATAAACAAGATTGCAACCTTACGAAATGCAAGGGGAGGTAATATCCCCAATGTTAAGACAGCAGCCATCAATTGCGAACTTTTCGGTGCTGACGGAATTACAGTCCATCCACGTCCTGATGAAAGACATATCAGATACAGAGATGTTCTCGAGATCAGACCTGTAATCATCACTGAATTCAATATTGAAGGATTTCCATCCGACAGTTTTATCAATCTGGTCCTTTCAGTCAAACCCGACCAGGTAACTCTTGTCCCGGATTCACATGATGCAATAACGTCTAATGCCGGATGGGACACTTTAAAAAACAGGGATTTTCTTTCAAATGTTGTTTCAATATTTAAGAAAGAGGGAATAAGAACATCGCTTTTTGTTGATACCGAAACTGTTAACATTGAAAATGCTGTATTTACAGGAACCGACAGGATTGAACTGTATACAGAACCTTATGCATCAGGCTTTAACTCTGACGCCTCCAAAGCCATCAGTCCATATATCAGGGCTGCTGAAATAGCACGTGATGCAGGTCTGGGACTTAATGCAGGGCACGATCTTAACCTTGACAATCTTAAATATTTACATGAGTGTATTCCCTGGATTGAAGAAGTCTCAATCGGACATGCACTTATTTCCGATGCACTCTATCTGGGTCTTGAGAACACTATACAGATGTACAAGAGGCAATTGATCTGATTATGCTATTTTAATGAAGTTATTCTACAGAAAATATGGTCACGGTCCGCCACTGATAATACTCCACGGTTTATACGGATCTTCTGACAATTGGATGTCAATTGCGAAAAAACTTGGTGATTACTTCACCTGTTACCTTCCTGATCAGAGAAATCATGGTCTTTCCCCTCACAGTAATGTACATAACTATAAATCCATGAGAGATGATCTTGCGGAACTGGTTGATGATCTTCATCTTGATAAGTTTTTCCTTGCAGGGCACAGCATGGGAGGCAAGACTGCTGTCTGTTTTGCGATGAAGTGGCCTGAGAAATTAAGTGGTCTTCTGGTTGCTGATATCTCGCCATTCGTTGCCGGAAACACCTACAACAAATCTTTTGAAGAGCATGTTGCGATACTTAATGCTATCCTTGCAGTTGATCTTTCAGAAATATCATCACGAAAAGAAGCCGAATCAGTTATGGCTTCGTTGGTCAGATCTGCAAAAATCAGAAGTTTTACCCTAAAGAACCTGGAAAGGACCTCAGATAATTCTTACAGATGGAAAATAAATGCAGCTGCTCTCCTTGAAAACCTTAATAATATCATGGAAGGAATCGATCGTCCGGATAGCGAAAGTCAGCAAATAACCGGTTTTCCTGTAATTTTTCTTAAAGGAGAAGATTCAGATTATCTTCCTGAGAGCGATTTCAGGGATATTCAAAGATTATTCCCGGCTGCAGAGCTGATAAAAGTCCCGCATGTCGGGCACTGGATTCATGCAGACCGGCCCGATGCAATTACAGAGAACCTTTTAAACTTTATAACATACTATTAGTTACAGAGAAGTAACAGATTCAACCCTGTCTATTTCAATCTGTGGCAGATTCATAAACCGTAATAAAACCTGGGCAACAGCCAGAACATCTTTTTCACAATACCTGACTATTCTTTTAATATCACGATCGTTCCAGTAAATAGCTGCCACCATACTTCCGTCAATATCATCCTTGGGTGTTGAGATACCAAGGATTGAAGTAAGCAAATCAAGGGAGGTATAACTTTTGTAATCTCCGAATTTCCAAAGATCCATGGTATCCAGCAGTTTAATTTCCCATGGCTTCTTACCGGCGTTATCCAGAATTTCAGGAATCTTAAGCTTATTAATAATCAATCTTCTGGCTATATAAGGATAATCAAATTCTTTCCCGTTATGGGCACATAGAAGCACCTCCTTGTTTTTAGAGAACCTCGATATCATAGAGGTAAACTCCATCAGAAGAGATCTCTCATCATCACCGTAGAAAGATTTAAGCCGGAAACTGAAGGGATCCCTTTCTTTGATCAAACCGGCTGATATACAGACTATTTTCCCGAATTCTGCATAGATTCCCGCCCTTTCATAAGCATCTTCTACAGACTCATCTTCAGACCGAAATTGATTTGACTTCCTGTCCCAGAGAGACTGCATTTCCGGGCCGAGAAGAGAATAAGAGCTCACAGCAGGTACTGTTTCGATATCGATGAATAATATATCATCAGGTCTGATATTCTCCAGCATAATTTTATGATTTTTCTTTTAACAAGTGTTTTTCAATAATAGAAATAAGTAGTTCAATTCCAACCTGATTCTGCCCTCCTCCGGGAACAATAATATCGGCATAGCGTTTGGACGGTTCAATGAATTGAAGGTGAGATGGTTTTACTGTATCTTGATATCTTTCAAGTACCATCATAACTGAACGACCTCTTTCAACAATATCCCGTTGTATAACCCGTCCCAGACGATCATCAGCATCAGCATCAACAAAAATTTTAATATCGAGCATATCCCGCAAACCTTTATCTGTCAATATTAATATGCCTTCCACCAGAACAACTCTTGCAGGTCTGATAGTAATGGTCTCTTCTGCTCTTACACATGTGAGATATGAATAAACAGGCATTTCAATTGAATAACCTTTTCTGAGTCTTTTAAGGTGATTAATAAGTAACGGGAATTCAACAGAATCGGGATGATCAAAGTTTATTTTCTGCCTTTCTTCCAAGGGTATATGACTGTTGTCCCTGTAATAGGCATCCTGGGGTAAGACAATTACTTCATTATTTGGAAAAACTTCCATGATCTTGTTTACTACAGTAGTTTTACCGGATCCGGTTCCGCCAGCTATTCCAACTATCAGCATAAATTCATATTTTTACAGAAGTGAATTTTCATCAAAAATAATAATTTGTAATGGAAAGTGCCTAAAGTGCAGGGTACCTGAAGTTGATTTAAAAGATTGTCAGATGTCAGAACTATATCCGTTAAAATTCAAACCTGTTTTGAAAGAAAAAATTTGGGGAGGTAATACGCTTGTAAAACATTATGGCAAAAATGCTCCAGGATCGAATAAAATCGGCGAAAGCTGGGAAATATCAGCTGTGTCTGATAATCTGTCGGTTGTCCGTAATGGGTTTCTTACCGGCAATAATATCGAGGAGTTGATTGAAGTTTACATGGGTGATATTACCGGCGACTCGGTATTTGATAAATTTGGAAATGAATTTCCTCTGCTTATCAAACTGATAGAAGCCAGAGAAAATCTTTCAGTCCAGGTACATCCGGGAAATAGTATGGCAAAAGAGAGGCATAAGGCATATGGGAAAACGGAAATGTGGTATATCCTCGAAAGTGAAGAGGATGCAAAAATATATACCGGATTTAAACAACCGATCTCAAAGGAATTATATTCAAAAGCTCTTGCCATGGGGCAGATAACAGATCTCCTGAATATTGAAAGTGCAATACCCGGAGATACATTTTTCACTCCGGCAGGAAGAATTCATGCTATCGGTGCCGGAATTGTGCTGGTTGAAATTCAGCAGACATCTGATATTACTTACAGGATTTTTGACTGGGACAGAGAATATACATGTGAAGAAAAGAGGGAATTGCATACTGACCTTGCATTGGATGCTATTGATTTTTCAGCAACAGGTAAAAACAAAATCAGGAAAAACCTTACCCTGAATGAATCCGAAAATTTAGTAAGTTGCGAATTCTTCACAACCAACATCATACATTTTAATAAACCTTTTAAGAAAGATTATAACCTTATCGATTCATTTGTTGTGTACCTTTGTACTGACGGAAGATTTGTGATAAAATGGGATAACAATGGAGAAGAGGCATCAAAGGGGGATACTATTCTTCTGCCGGCATGGATCAAAGATGTTTTATTAGAACCCGCTCCGGAGTCAACCTTGCTAGAAATTTTTGTGAGTACATAAAATATTTATTAATCAAATACCTAAATATCATGAAAGTAATACCTGGTTCATTAATAATCATATTGTTCATTGCTGTTGTATCAGCATGCACGGGAAGACGCTCCGGAACTAAAGAATCAGAAGCCGGTACTGATACCACAGCGGCTGTTCCTGATACCGGTTATACAGGAATAAAGCAATATTACAGCGGAGAGCATCTTTTAAAGGAGGTCACCTTTAAAAACGGAATAAGATATGGTGAAACGAAAACCTATTACCAGGACGGAAGATTGTATCAAACCTTCTGGTACGAGAACGGACTAAGGGAAGACTCAGGGAGGTGGTATTACCCGGATGGAAAAGTATTCAGGTCAACACCCTATAAGAATGATACCATGGACGGAATTCAGATACAGTATTACAGAACCGGTAAAACAAGGGCTAAACTCGGGTATAATAAAGGCTTACGAACACCATTCCTCGAAGAGTACACCACGCAAGGCAGACTTGACAGTGATTACCCGGAAATTGTAAGCACAATCCGTGATGATTACAACTCTAGAGGAACTGTAAGAATTAACCTTGAATTGTCAAATAAAGCGACAAAAGTTAAATTTTATCGTAGTGAATTTTATAATGGAGTCTTTGATACGTCAAAATGTCAGTTGCTTAATACCACGAACGGTAAAGCCTATCTGGATTTTAAGAAGACAGGATCACCCCAGACTGATTATGTCGGAATAATTGCCGTCATCCTGACAAGATACAGTAATAACTATTTGGCATACAAAAAGATAGAATTGCCCTATGATGATCTTAAATAAGAAGGACTAATGATAATCCGTTCCGCTCAATTTATTAAAAGCAGCACTTCTCTTGAACAATGTCCTTCACCGGAAAAACCTGAGTTTGGATTTGTCGGAAGATCAAATGTCGGAAAATCATCGTTAATCAATATGCTTACAAGCCGGCCGCGACTGGCAAAAACATCTGGCCAGCCAGGAAGAACCAGAACAATCAACCATTTCTATATAAATGAAAGCTGGTTTCTCGTTGATCTGCCAGGTTATGGCTATGCCAAGGTACCTGTCACTCTAAAAGACAGATGGATAAAATCAGTTGAGAAATATATACTTAACAGGGATAATCTTGTAACTCTTTTCGTACTGATTGATTCAAGGCTTAATCCTCAAAAATCAGACCTTGAGTTTATGGAGTTTCTTGGTATTAATCACATTCCATTTGTCAGGGTATTCACTAAAAGCGATAAACTTTCCAAAGATGCCCTTAAAAAGGCAATCGTCTTGTATAACAATAAAATGCTGACAAACTGGGATTCGCTTCCTGTAACTTTTATCACTTCATCTGTAAAAAGGACAGGAAGGAATGAAATCCTCAAATACATTTCAAATCTTTTAACAAGTTTTCAAATGGTATCTGATATTGGTCGGAATTTTTAATTTTGTAGGGACAAAAATCATAGTTCAAATAAGCAAAAATCTTAAGAAAATGTATGGAAAGGCGCCAATGAAAGTATTCTCCTGCAGAGCTTCCAGAGATCTGGCCCAGAAAATTGTCGATGAACTGGGTATTAATCTCGGCAAAAGTTCAGTTACTGAATTCAACGATGGTGAGTTTCAACCATGTTTTGACGAGTCAGTAAGAGGAGAAATGGTATTCATTGTTCAGTCAACAAATCCTCCGGCCGATAACCTCTTTGAACTTCTTCTGATGATCGACGCTGCAAAAAGAGCCTCTGCATACAAAGTAATAGCAGTTATTCCATACTATGGATTTGCGAGACAGGACAGGAAAGACCGGCCCAGAGTCTCTATCGGTTCCAAGCTATCAGCCGATCTGCTCAGCACTGCTGGTGTTGACAGGATAATAACCATGGATCTTCATGCCGACCAGATACAGGGTTTCTTTAATGTTCCGGTCGATCACCTTTTCGGTTCAGCAATATTTATTCCATATATCCTGAATCTTAAACTTGATGACCTTACGGTATCAGCACCCGATATGGGAGGATCAAAAAGAGCCAATGCTTATTCCCGCCATCTTCAGTCAGAAATGGTATTATGTTATAAACTTCGTAAAAAACCCAATGTAGTCGAAGAAATGTCTATAATAGGTGACGTGGAGAACAAAAATGTAATTATTGTGGATGATATGGTGGATACTGCAGGAACACTGGTTCTTGCAGCTCAAAAGATGAAGGAATACGGTGCTAAAAGTATCAGGGCTTTTGCTACTCACCCTGTTCTGTCAGGAAATGCCCCCGAGAGAATTGATAATTCACCTATCGAGGAACTTGTTGTAACCGATTCAATACCACTACCCAGACAATCCCATAAAATTAAAGTGCTTTCGATAGCTGAAATTTTTGCAAATACGATACAGGCAGTTAATCTGAACAAGTCAATAAGTACAAGTTTTGTATTCTGATACCTTTATTCTATATTTGCAAGCCAAATTTTTAATTATTATTAAACGTGTAATGGGGAGTTATTTTATTAATAACTCTTAGTAGCACAATAACTTACAAAAAATGAAAACTATTGCGATTAAAGGGTCCTTCAGAACAGAACTGGGTAAGAAAAACGCCAGACAACTCAGAAAGGCAGGAAATATTCCTTGCGTTATCTATGGCAAAGAAGAAAACAGCCACTTTTATGCACATGAAAACAGTTTCTTAAATCTTATTTATACACACGAATCCCACCTGGTTAAATTAAATATTGATGGTAAAGAGTTTAAAGCTGTTCTGAAAGATATACAGTTTCACCCGGTTACGGATAAAGTCATCCATGTTGATTTCATGGAGGTTTTTGACAATAAACCGGTAATCATAAATATCCCGATTGTAATAACCGGTGACTCAGTAGGGATTAAGGCCGGAGGTAAACTCAGAATAAAAAGGAGAAGCCTGAAAGTAAAAGGTTATGCTGATGATATTCCTGAATATCTTACTGTGGATATTACAGATGTTAAAATACATGAATCTATTAAAGTAGGGGATCTGTCATTCGATAAACTCGAATTACTTGACCCGAAAATTTCTACAGTCCTTACAGTTGCCATATCGCGTGTTGCTCTGAAAGCCGAAGAAGAGGAGGAAGCTGAAGAGGTTGCTGCAGAAGGTGCTGAAGAAGCTGAAACTCCTGCTGAAGAAAAATAGTAACTATCCTCATTCGATTCATAAAAATCAGGCACAATGAAATATCTGATAGTTGGCCTGGGAAATATTGGTGAAGAGTACAAAAACACCCGGCATAATATTGGATTTAAAGTATTGGATGCCATGGCTAAATCATCCGATATTGGTTTTACAGACAGACGTTATGGTGCCGTATGCGAAATAAAATATAAAGCCAGAACTTTTATCTTGCTTAAGCCGTCAACTTACATTAATCTGAGTGGTTATGCAGTGAATTTCTGGCTTAAAAAAGAGAAAATACCTCTGGAAAACCTTCTCATTATTGTCGATGATGTTTCTCTGCCATTGGGAAGTATCAGGATGAGACCCAAAGGAGGAGATGGTGGACACAACGGATTGGCACATATAAACAGAATTCTCTCAACAAACGAATACACAAGGATAAGAATCGGAATAGGTAACGGCTATTCGAAAGGCTCTCAGGTAAACTATGTTCTTGGCAGCTGGAGCCCTGAAGAAAAAGAAAAAATAAGTGAAAGGATCTCAATTGTAATAGAGATGATAAAATCTTTCGGAACAGTTGGAACTGAAATAACTATGACGAACTTTAACAAAGCCGGGAAAGTCACGTCTCAGATAAAAAAATCCGACACAACACATAACGGGTAAAACAGCATATTCAAATGGCTGATAATAAAACGGTTCGGGTAGATAAATTCCTCTGGTCAGTAAGAATCTTTAAAACGAGGAGTATGGCTTCTGAAGCATGCAGAAGAGGAAAAGTAATAATTAATAATATTCAGGCCAAACCCTCCCGGATTGTATCAAGAAACGACATTATCATAATTAAAAAACTTCCGGGTATCTATACTTACAAGGTTATTGCACCTCTCGAAAAGCGGATCGCTCCAAAAATGATTGCAGACTTTATCGAAGATATAACACCGGAAGAAGAAAAAACAAAACTCTATATCAAAAATTCATTAGCAAACGGATACAGGCAAAAAGGAACCGGTCGCCCGACCAAGAAAGAGAGAAGGCACATCAACAAACTTAAATCTGATCTGAAGCATTTGTAGAAGGTAGTATAAAGACCTATTATTATCTCAAGGTTATATTAAAAATACATGGTTTTAACAAAAACTTTTCATTTTTCTTAACTTGCATATAAGCTCAATTTTTTCTGGATTTTCAGAATTAGGGGAGATTTAAATTTTCAGTTTACATGGGCAGGGAAAATATAGAAGAGTATTCAGCACGATATGCGTTACTTAAGCATGCTGTAGGATTCTGGCACAGCAAAATATTTTACAGGAAGGTGATTGTACTTGGCCGGGAAAACATCAATCCTGATAATCACATTATATTTGCTCCCAACCATCAGAATGCCCTTATGGATGCACTTGCAGTCCTTTTTACTCATAAAGGGCAACCCATATTCCTCGCCCGAGCCGATATTTTCATAAGAAAAACAATTGCCGCAATTTTATATTTTCTGAAAATTCTTCCGGTATACAGGATCAGGGATGGTTTCACCACCCTTAAAGCCAATGATGAAATCTTCCTCAAAACCATTGATGTTCTTAAAAACAAAAATGGTCTTGTAATTCTTCCTGAAGGTGATCATGCTGGTTTCAGGAGGCTCAGACAATTAAAAAAAGGTATCTGCAGGGTATCATTTCAGGCTGAAGAAGCAACCGGCTTCATGCTTATGATAAAAATAATTCCTGTCGGAATTGAATTCTCTAACTACAGCCGGTTCAGGCAGGTGCTTACAGTTGTGTATGGAAAACCTGTAGAGGTATCAGACTACCACCAGTTATACAGAGAAAGTCCTGAAAAGGCTCTTAATGAGCTTAGGAAAAGAGTTTCCCTGGAAATGAAGAGGATTATGGTCCACATCGAATCAGAAGAGGATTATGAAGCGATTGATGAATTAAGAAGCATAATAAATGGCCGTTTCAGCGATGACATAAAGTATCCTAAACTGTTCAGAGACAGGATTCTTATCGAAAACCTGAACAGCATGAAGGATATTGATCCTGTCATCTACAACAGAATATGTTACCTCAGCCTTCAAATTAAAATGAAAGCCAGAGAATTGAAATTAAGCTACAGACTACTTGGACAAAAAAAACATGCCCTCGGCTGGCTGTTATTTGGATTACTGGGCCTCGTAGCCACACTCCCACTATATATTTTCGGGAATATCTTCACATTGACCTTCCTTACATTACCTGAATTTCAAATAAGAAAAATCAAAGATACTCAGTTTCACAGCTCTATCAGATTTTTAATTTCACTCGCCCTTGCATTCATTTTTTTACCAATCTATCTTATACTCTCATTAATAATATTTTCTCCATGGTGGCTTGCCTTACTTGTTTTCCTGACTATCCCTGCGGCAGGAATTTTCGCATGGAACTATAATATCTTGTTCCGAAGAATAATAGGAGGATTCAGAATTAAAAATTATATTAGGACCAAAAATAAAGGTTACTCTTCACTTAAGAACAACCACAATGAGTTGTTAAACCTGGTCAATCTCTTACAGGATGAAGAAAAATGAGATGTTCAGCGGGAAGATAGTTTGGATTACAGGAGCTTCATCAGGAATCGGGCAAGCACTTGTATATGAATTTGCAGGGAGGGGAGCAACCGTTATAGCATCATCAAATGATGATCCCGGCTTGCAGAGGGTAAAAAGAACTTATAGTGAGTTTTCCGACAGGATTAACTGTGTATATTTCGACCTCTCAGATACATCAGGAATTAAAGATATTGTTAAACAGCAGATCCGGTCATTCGGGAGAATTGATTATTTAATTAATATCGGGGGAATAAGCCAGAGGGCAAGAATTGATGAAACTCCTATGTGGCTTGACAGAAAAATATTTGAAATCAATTATTTCGGTACTATTGCATTCACTAAAGCAGTTTTGCCATATATGATTAACCAGAAATCCGGCCATGTTCTAGCAACAAGCAGTATATCAGGCAGATTTGGTTTTCCTATGAGAGCAGCTTACTCCGCTTCCAAACAGGCTATTCATGGATTCTTTGAGACTCTTTACCTAGAAAATAAACAATATAACCTGAGATCATCCGTAATAATACCTGGACGGGTAAGAACAAATATATCATTTCATGCCCTTAACGGCGAAGGGAAAGAACATGGAAAAATGGATGACGGACAGGTAGCGGGAATATCGCCTGAGAAAGCTGCAAAAATTATTATACGGGGAATAATCAAAAACAAAAGGGAAATACTGGTCGGAAGAGGTGAATTAATGTTACTGTATATCAGACGATATTGTCCGGCATTGTTTTTCAGAATTGCCGATAAAATAAAATCAACATAATATTTTAATAAAATGAAAGATTATTTAATCTGCGGAATTCAGCAGATGGGAATTGGAGTTAACGACATCAGAGAAGCATGGAAATGGTATATCGACAAGTTTGGTATGGATTGCAGGATATTTGAAGAAGATGCTGAAGCACTTCTGATGCTTCCTTTTACAGGGGGAAAGCCTCGACACAGGCATGCGGTTCTTGCCTTTAACCTGCAAAGCGGAGGAGGATTTGAAATATGGCAACATAAAGGAAGAAGTCCTGTAACAAAAGAGGTGGCTATTAAAATAGGCGATCTTGGTATTCTTGTCTGCAAAATGAAAGTTAAAAAACTTAATGAAGCCTATACAGCTTATCAGCAAAACGAAACAAACCTGCTGGGAAATCCGGTCAAAGATCCCACCAGTAATCAAAGTTTTTTCTTAAAAGATCCCTACGGAAATATTTTCCAAATAGTTGAAGCTACAGACTGGTTTATGAATGAAAAGAAAATTTCAGGAGGATCATACGGTGCTATAATAGGTGTTTCAGATATTGAAAAATCGATGGTTGTATATTCCGATATTCTGGGTTACGATGAACCTGTTTATGATCTGACAGATGTTTTTCCCGATCTTCAGAACATACCCGGAGGGGATAAAAAGTGCAGAAGGATACTCCTGAAAAGATCCAAACCATTTACCGGACCATTCAGCAAAATTTTCGGGCAAAGTGTCATTGAACTGATAAATACTCCCGGACATTCAGGGACAAGGATATATGAAAATCGTCTCTGGGGTGATCCCGGATTCATACATTTATGTTACGACATCAGAGGTATGGATGGTCTAAGGGAAGCTTGCGAAAATAAAGGATTTCCCTTTAGTGTTGACAGTATGAAAAGTCATCTGGGGAACAGTTTTGATATGGGGGAAGCAGCCGGCCATTTTGCTTATATACAGGATCCTGACGGAACACTGATAGAGTTTGTCGAAACCCACAAAATAGCTATATTGAAAAAACTGGGCTGGTATCTTAATCTGCGTAAAAGGGATCCACATAAACCACTTCCCGACTGGATGCTGAAAATTCTTAAATATTCAAGAGTTAAGGAGTGACTTCAGCTGATTTTTCAACTTCACGAAATACTCTCATCAGGTTTCCTCCCCATATTTTTTCAATATCGGCTTTGGAATATTCCCGCTGCAATAATTCAATTGTGATATTCTTCATTTCAGCTACTGTTCTGCAGCCCTCCACTCCTCCTCCTCCATCGAAATCAGTACCGATACCAACATAATCAATACCAATGACCTGCACCACATGATCAATATGGTCAACAACATCCTTTACCGTAGCAAGTTTTTCATATTTCTTCTGTGCATCCCTGAATTCATCACGCATCTGTTTTTTCATTTCATCTGACAAAGCATTATAATCACCATATTGTTCATGGATCTCTTTTAGCTTTGCATCAAGCTCAGGATTTGGTTCAGGTGGTTTGATATAGTTGCTGAGAATACAGATTTGAATTACTCCTTTATTCTCCTTCAGCGACAGAAGCATATAATCAGTCAGGTTACGAGGGCTCTCACATAAAGCGCGGCATGATGAATGTGAAGCAATTACCGGTGCTTCCGATACCTTCAACACATCAAAAAAGGCTTCATCAGAAATATGAGAAACGTCGACCATCATACCCAGACGGTTCATCTCTCTTACGACCTCCTCTCCAAAGCCGGAAAGGCCGTCATGTTCAGGACCTCTGGGATCAGTGGATGAATCACATATATCATTATTCCTTGAATGAGAAAGAGTTATATACCTGGCTCCCAGGTCGTAATATTGTTTTATCCGTGAAATATCCTTGCCAACGGGATAACCATTCTCAACTCCGATAAATACAGCGATTTTTTTAGCCTTCCTTAACCTGCATGCATCATCCGGTGAATATGCTATCTCAGCCATTGAAGAATTTTTTTCAACATTGTTATGTATTGCATCAAAAATCTCGAGCGCTCTGTTATGAACCATGTTGTAAGAAGAGTCATCTCTTGGCCCCTGGCCTATAAAAACCGCAAAGAACTCTGCATCCAGGCCTCCCTCTTTCATTCGTGGAAAATCAACACACCCCTCGTCGTGCCTGACACCCAGATCAAAATCTGAACGGTGAATTTCCATAGGAGTATCACAATGTGTATCCAGTGTAAGTATTGAGGAATGAATCTTATCTGCCTTTTTTAAAAGCTTATCCTCTTCTGTCCCACAACCCGAGAATAATAAGACCAATAGTAAAACGCCGATTATTTTCTTCATGATTTGCTTCCTTTTTATTGTAGCTGCAAGATAATCAAAAATAGTCCTGATTTTTTCACTATTTCGTTGATTTAACACATTTTAACATAGCAAGAAGCCCCGTTCGCCGGTTGGTGAACGGGGCAGCCATGAAAAGAATGGAAAAATTGCTTTTGGACAGTAAAAGCTTCTTCTTAAAGTTTTACAACTTTATATATGTTCGACAGTTTGCCTGCTGACCTTCAACAGACAACGCAATGAAACAAATTATTAAAAGAAATACTATACGCTTCATCCTACGATCCTGACAAAAAACCATCTTTAAATGTAAAAATATATTATATTTTGCCAAAATGCAACAAAATAAGATCCAATTTCATCAATATATAAAAAAAGTGGATAAACCAGCGTATTATAGTGGTCAATAAGAAGATTCATGAATAAATATACACTTGTAATGTTGTCAGTTATCGGTGGTTGTATATCGGGACTGGCATGGACTGACTGGTGTACCGGACTTGTCTTACTGATCGGATTCGTACCCTTTTTCCTGATTGAACACTATCTGTCCGCAAACCGGAATAAATATTCCGAAAATGCATTTTTTCTTTATCTCCTGCCTGGTTTTGTGGTCTTTTGCATAATTTCTCTAGGATGGATCAGTGTAATAAGCATTATAGCAGCTATAGGTGTAATAATTGGGATGTCTTTTCTAATGGCCTTCACCATGTGGCTGGCTCATAAAATAAAGCTTAAAGCCGGCATTATTCCAGGTTATGTCGCATTCATTTCCTTCTGGCTCACCTTTGAGTTCCTATGCCTTTATACTGATGTCCTTTCACCCTGGGTAAACCTGGGAAACGGATTATCAAAAGATATCAGATTTATCCAGTGGTATGAAATAACAGGAACTGCCGGCGGTTCATTATGGATTCTTACATCAAATATCCTGCTTGCAGTCATTATTACAGGATCGCAGACAGAAAAGAGAAAAAGTGTTCTCTTTAAAATAATATGGGTGTCCATAATTCTTATACCTGCAATTATTTCATTATGTAGATATTATAATATTGAAGAGAAAGATCAAGAAGAAACTGAAATTATAATTATTCAACCTAATTTCGATCCTTATACCGAGAAATTCACAATTCCATTTGAAAAACAGCTGGAAAAAGTCATCAGAATGGCTGAACCGATCATTACAGAAAAAACAGCATGGGTAATTACACCTGAAACAACAGTGGACGATCCTGTTAATGAGGATGATATATTTGATAATAAATATGTAGGAATGCTCAGAGAGCTGGCATATGATAATCCACATACCTCTATTGTAGCAGGTATGGTTACTTTCAGACACTCTGATCCAACACATGAGCCTGTTGTCGCCAGGAAAAAGCAAACCGGCAGATCAGACTTATTTTATGATACTTATAATTCAGCTTTGCAAATTGATACAGGTAATACTGTTAAAGTATATCACAAATCGAAACTGGTCGCTGGTTTCGAAACACAATTTTCTCCTGCACTCGGCAGGATAATCAGAAAACTGCTTCCTGCACTGGGCGGAATAAACAGGGATTATGGTATCCAGGAAAAAAGAATCTGTTTTGAGCAACCTTTATCGAGAGAGAAAGCTGCTCCCATTATCTGTTATGAATCTGTTTATGGAAAACATGTTTCAGGGTATGTCAGGGAAGGAGCAAATATGCTGTTTATAATTACAAATGATGGCTGGTGGAAAAACAGCCTGGGGTATAAACAACATCTGTCCTTTGCCTCAATACGGGCAATTGAAACAAGAAGACCGGTTGCCAGAGCAGCCAACACAGGGATATCCTGTTTTATAGACATTAAAGGCCGGCTCTCAGCAAAAACCGGTTGGTGGACCTGCGAAACACTAAAGGGTAACCTTATAGCAGAATCACGAATGACTCCGTATGTGAAATATGGCGATTATATCCTTAATTTCTCAATTATCATCAGTGCAATCGTCATGATAACTGTTTTTATAGTAATTCCCCTTACAGGGAAAAATAAAACTTCCAAGATTATTTAATGCAACCTGCAGATTAATCTTTTGTCTTTTAATACGTAAACTTATCAGGTGGATAATATAAAACTGTATAACCACAATCCTCTGATAGAGGAGTGCAGAAAGGGCAGCAGCAAAGCTCAATTCAGGTTGTATAACCAGTATTCAAAAACTATGTACAATCTTGCGTACAGAATGATGAATAACCGGGAAGATGCCGAGGATATTTTACAGGAAACTTTTACCGAATGTTTCAGAAACATTGGATCCTTCAGATTTGAATCAACTTTCGGCGCCTGGCTTAAAGCTATCCTTCTTAATAAATGTATAAACCAGTTGAAAAAGAGAAAGATTAACCTGGTTCTTTCTGATACTCTTACTGATGATGTATATAATATAAACGAGGATACCCAAACCGGTGAAGATGACAATGATTATGATACTGATAAAATATTCAGGGGCATCGAAAAACTGCCTGACGGTTATAGGATCATCCTAACTCTTTATTTGCTTGAAGGTTACGACCATTCTGAGATTTCTCAGATACTTGGAATTTCTGAATCAACATCAAAATCACAATATTCCAGAGTAAAAGAAAAGCTAAGAAAAATATTATCAGAAAATTAAAAATATGGATAGACTGGAGAACCAAATAAGAAAGAACAGGGAGGCCCTCGATAAATATGATCCCTCTCCTGATATGTGGAATAGGATAAGATCCGGTTGTAAAAGTAGAAAAAATTACACGTTAAAATGGATTTCAATTGCAGCTATGTTTGTTATAATTCTGGGTAGTGCTGTCGTACTATTTATTAATAGTGACATCGGCATTCCGTTAACAAATGAAAAAATTCTGGATGCAAGACTCAGAAAAACAAATCCCCATCTGAGGGAAACTGAAATCTATTACAACAATCTCTTAAATTCACTTTATCTTGAAGTTGCCCCTTTGCTTACCGGTCATCCGGAAATTGAACAGGAACTTAACTCAGACATTTCTCATATCGACAGCCTGTGTACCGGGATTAAGAATGATCTCAGGGATAACGTTGATAACCAGGAAGTTATTGAAGCATTGATCTGCAACTACAGGCTTAAGATCAGGATACTCGAAGACATGCTTTCTGTACTTAAACAAAATGAAAATGACGATCAAAAAAGCAGAAATTATGAATTATAAGAAAGCACTTGCTATTGTGCAGTTGTTGTTCATTTCCTGGATATTATCGGCACAGACAATATCAGAGAAACGAAGCTATACGAAGTCAGTTCCGGTCAACATGGGAACAACAATGGAGGTTTCAAACAAGTACGGTACTATTCAGATCACATCATGGGACAAAGACTCAGCTTATATAAGAGCAGAGGTGGAAGCTTACGCTCCAAACCAGACACGGATAAGAAAAATGTTAGACGGAATAGATGTTAACATAACTGAAACAACACATCTTGTAAGGGCTCAGACATCCTTTATTCAGAATATCAATATGCTGTTCGAAGCTTTTAAAGGAATAACCGGTAAGTTTATCGATTATGACTCAAGGGTACATATTAATTATTTTATCAATATCCCGGAATACCTTAGCCTGAAGATTGAAAACAGATATGGAGATGTTTATCTTGAAAACTGTTACGGGAATTTTTCACTCTCACTGTCCAACGGATCGTTCAAAGCCAACTCTCTTGGCAAAGGATCGGATATTAGACTAAACTTTTGCGATGCCAGTATTAACTCAGTCGAATCAGGTGAAATCAACTCCTCATTTTCAGAAATAGAATTGGGAACTACCGGCGCCCTGAAAATAAACTCAGTCTCATCACGATTTGATTTAACAAAGTCAGGTAAACTGAATGTTGAATCACGCAGGGATAAGTTCTACATTAGTGAGATTACATCAATTGAAGGCGATGCATATTTTACCGATTTTAAAATTGAAAACCTGTCTGATGAGACTGACCTGACAACAAAATACGGGGATTTGAATATCAGTATGATTGATCCCCGGTTCAATACGATAAATATTGTTTCTTCATTCTCTGATATCTCTCTTATTTTTGATAATTCTGCGTCGTATAATCTGGAAATAAGGCATTTAAATACTTTCCTTGTTATACCTGATAATATCAGTAAAACAGATAAGGAAGTACTAGATGAAGAAAAGAAAGAGTACCTGACCTCCGGGATTGTAGGTCGAAATCCCGGAAACAGGATAACAAAGATTAATGCCACCCGGGGAAGTATTTATATCAAATAAAAAATATAAAGCAACTCCGGTAAAATAATATCGTCCTTCTGAATATTGGTTAAAAATTCTGAAATATGAGAAAATTATTTGTTTTACTTCTTCTCCAGTTAATTTTCATTACACCAGTTGTTGAAAGCCAGGAAACAGGCAAGCAGGCAGGTTTGAGGACAGGCTACTACGGAGGATTGTTCTTTCAGTTCACATCTGGGGCTGGTAATGCAGAGGTCGGATATATAGCTATGTTGAGCTTCAGGAATAATGGTGCGCAAGTTACAGGATTAAGAATAATATATGAAACAGCACTCAGCGATATATCCCCCGATCTTTTTTTTGCATGGGGTTTTGGAGGACATACCGGATTTATTATCACTGATAATATCAGGTATTTTGGAGAAAGGTATACTTTCCAGGATGAAAAATTTTGTCCGGTGTTCGGTGCAGATGGTTGGCTTGCGGCAGAGTACAGGTTAAGGGAAATTCCGCTGATAATTGGTGTTAATATTAAACCTTTTATCGAGTTAACATTACCTTCATTCGTAAAACTTATGCCTGGCGATGTAGGTATCTCGATATCGTATACTTTCTAACTTGTCTTAAAATATTTAATCGTACAGATATGAAAAAAATAATTTGTGCATCTATTTTAATAACAATTCTATCAGGAGCTTCTGTTGCTCAGGATCCGGGATTTGAGTACTATAAAAGCAGGGAAATAAATACCCTTTTCGGACGTGACAGATCAGGTGGTGGATATGGCTCGTTTACAACAGGTTATTCTGTTATCGACGGAAGACATGCTGTGCTATTCGGAGGCAGGATATGCTGGATGCCCGGCTCATCCATAGCAGTCGGTATGGGAGCAAAGGGATTTATAAATGAATTTCATTATGAACCTGCACTCGACAGGGATGTATTTCTTGCCGGAGGTTATGGCGGACTTTATCTTGAACCTGTATTAATGCCACGATTACCTGTTCATGTATCATTCCCTGTTTTATTTGGGGCCGGAGGTATTTCATACGTATCGAAGGATTCACAGTACAACAGAAACCTGATTGAAGAATCCACAACATTCCTTCTGATCGAACCGGCAGCTGAAATTGAGCTTAATCTTACAAGATTCTTCAGGCTTGCATTAGGGGCTTCCTACAGGATCCCCACACCGTTTGATTTCGGATCCTCAGATTCTTTTTCGGCTGATGTTGAATCAATCAGAACTCTCAGTTATAATGTAACCTTTAAATTCGGCAAATTCTAAAAAGTTTTAAACAACATGACTCCCTCATCGAGCCAGTTTTTATACTCTTCAATATTCATATTGGTTCCCATCGGCTTATTAAGCGGATTGCCCTCATGATCAGTTATTACGTAGAGGGGAAGAGCATTCGTTTTGAATTTTGAAATCTCAAGATCTTCATTGATCTTCCCGATAGTCTTCTTCACTTTCCCGTCAATTTCAGATGTTATCCATTCATCTTCAGAAAGTTGAGTTCTGTCATCAACATATAGACCGATTATAACAAAATTATCCCTGAGTCTTTGCAGTACTTCAGGATCGGACCAGACCCTGGCATCCATAAGTTTGCAATTTGCGCATGCATGACCTTTAAAATCAAGTAAAACTGGTTTTCCCTGTTCTTTTGCACATGCAAGCCCCTGCTCATAATCAAAATATCCTTTAAGACCAAAAGGCATTTCAAAAATTTCACCATGGCGCGGAGTCGAACAGAGTTCACTGGGAAAAAGACCGGAAGACAACGGAAACGAGGCCTCAGCAGTACTGCCCCTGCCAGTCCCTGTAAAATTGAAATTCGAAGTGTGTTGTGGCGGAAGAAGTGCTGAAAGCCGCTTTAACGGTGCTCCAAACAAACCGGTAATAAGATATACAACAAATGAAAATACTGCAATAATCAGGAATAATCTGAAGGGACCTATAAAGGGCATATCACTGTCGTGCGAAAACCTGATCTTACCCATAAGATAGATTCCAAGGAGTGAGAATATTACGATCCATATTGCAAGATAGATGTCTCTTGAAAGGATTTTAAGTGAATACACACTATCGATAGTCATTAAGAACTTTAAACTGAAAGCCAGCATTATAAAACCGAGGACAACCTTTACCGAGTTAAGCCAGCCGCCTGATTTGGGCATTCTGTTCATTACAGAGGGGAACAGTGCTAAAATAGTAAATGGCATAGCAAATGCCAGTCCGAAACCAAACATTCCGACTGTTGGCCGCAGGACATCGCCGCTGGCTGCTTCAACCAGGAGAACTCCCACAATCGGTCCAGTGCAAGAAAATGATACTATTACTGTCGTTAAACCCATAAAGAAAGAGGCAAGCATTCCTCCCTTATCAACTTTTGAATCAGTACTGGTAACCCACTTGTTGGGCAACACAATCTCAAAAGCACCGAAGAATGACACTGCAAACAATATAAATAATGTAAAGAAAAGAATATTGGGTATCCAGTGAGTGCTGAGTGTATTTGCAAAACCTGCTCCGGCACTTGTGAGTGATACAATTATTCCCAGGGAGGAATATATGAGAACAATAGAAAGCCCGAAGATGATTGCCTGAAAGATTGCTTTGCTCCTTTTTTCCGATCCCCTCGAAAAAAACGCTACAGTCATCGGTATCATAGGAAAAACACATGGCGTAAGGATACCTGCAAAACCGGCAAGTATAGAAATCAGGAAAAATTTAAGCAATCCGCTTGCTGATCTGCCAACTGCATCTCCTGAACTTTTATCAATCTCTGTTACTATAACCTGGTCTCCTGCTCTTTCTCCTATCCTGAAAGAGAATTCCACATCTTTTGGCGGAGAACATGTTTCATTATTACAAGCCATATAATTCACGACACCACTAACTGTAAAAGAGGATGCCACAGCTGTTATTTTCTGTCGGAATTCTGCTTTGCCACTGAAGGTTTTTATTTTAAATCCAAAGGCTTCATCAAATTTCTCGGCGGGGGCAGTGACCTCATAGACTTCTCCGTCAAGGATATAATCAGGAATGGTGTCAAAGGAGAAAGATGTCGGGATAGGACCTCCTTCTTCAATATCCATAGCATAAATATGCGACTGTCTCTCAATTATAGCAGTAATAATGAGCTCATACTGATTCTCACTTTTTTTCTCATACCCAAAATCCCAGGTAACAGGATCAAATATCTGACCCCTGATGTTAAGAGTGCTGAGAAAAAGTAATATCAAATACAGAAGTCTTTGAAGCATACTAAAATGGCATTAGGTATTTGTAAAAATAATAAATCTACCAGTAAATAACGGATAAGTGTGGCTTATGGTTCAGAATAAGAGGAGTGATCAGTCGAGATCTATCTCATTACCAAACCGGTCAAGGAAATTGTACTCAAGCATATGATGGGATGTAACAGCCTGCACCTTAAGCAATATCTTATATTTAAGATTCCATTTCCGGTATAAGGGAAACAATCCCTTTTTAAGGAATGATGCCACAAAAGGGTGTACATTAAGAAGGATCTTCCTTGTTTTTATTTTATCAACTATGAGAGCCAGCGATCTTTCAAGCTCGTCTGTAAATAGAATGGTTGGTCTTGTTTCACCGGTACCCTGACAGGATGGGCATTTCTCATCAGTCACTATGTTCATTTCAGGTCTGACTCTCTGTCTTGTGATCTGCATCAGACCAAATCTGGAAAGTGGGAGAATATTATGTTTTGTTCTGTCACCGGCCATTACTTCTTTCATCCTGTCAAAGAGCAGTTGTTTGTTTTCAGCATTCTGCATATCTATGAAGTCAATCACAATTATTCCTCCCATATCTCTGAGACGCAGTTGTCTTGCAATTTCTGCAGCTGCTTCCATATTTACCATCAGCGCATTAGCTTCCTGATCATTTCCGGATCTGGATCTGTTACCGCTATTGACATCAATCACATGAAGAGCTTCAGTATGCTCAATGATAAGATAGGCTCCATGCCTGAATGACACGGTTTTCCCAAAAAGAGCTTTTATCTGCTTGTTTACTCCGAAATAATCAAAAACAGGAAGAGTACCTTTATAGATCTTTAGAATCTTCTCTTTCTCGGGTGCTATTTCCCTGATATATTTCCGGATCTCATTTGCCAGATATACATCGTTAATATGAATACTGTTAAAGGTAACATTGAGCATATCCCTCAGAATCGTGGATATCCTGTTCATTTCACCGATGAATAATCGTGGTGTTCTGGTATCTTTCCTTATTAAATGAAAAGCTGATTCCCATCGTCTTACAAGTTCATGAAGCTCAGCATCCAGAACAGCGACTTTCTTTCCTTCAGCAACAGTCCTTACAATAACTCCGTAATTTTTGGGCTTTATACTCTGGAGCAATGTTTTAAGACGGTTTTTTTCCTCAAGGCTCTCAATCTTTGAAGAGACGGACACCTTATCGGAAAACGGCATTAATACAACATTCCTGCCGGCAAGTGAAATCTCAGAGGCAAGCCTTGGCCCTTTGGTCGAAATCGGTTCCTTGGTAACCTGTACAATAACTGTCTGTCCGGCATTAATAACATCTGCAATCTTGCCGTCTTTTTCAATATCATCTTCTGATTTAAATTTAGCCAATGGAGGAATCCTGCCCTGTTTCTGAACCGCAGTTGAATAATACTTTTGCTGCATGCGGAACTGTGCGCCAAGGTCGAGGTAATGAAGAAAAGCATCTCTTTCATATCCGACATTAATAAAAGCGGCATTTAAGCCGGGCATTATCTTCTTAACCTTACCAAGGTAGATATCCCCGACAGAAAATTTGATGTTGCGCTTTTCCTTGTTTAATTCTATTAATTGTTTGTCCTCAAGTAAAGCCAGAGATACTTCTGAATCGCCAACATCAATGATTAAATCCTTGTTTACCACTTCACTATATTAATCTGAATTAATATATACTCAACAACTAATATACTGATACAATAAACCTAAAGATCATCAGACCTTTAGGTTTATTTTTTTACATATGACCACCCGATGATCGATCTACTTCTTCTTATGTCTGTTCTTCCTCAAACGTTTTTTACGTTTGTGCGTGGCCATTTTATGTCTTTTTCTTTTTTTTCCGCTTGGCATGGAGGATTACTTCTTGACGTGTGATTTTACTTTGGTAATGAATGATTTTGCCGGCTTGAAAGCAGGAATATTATGAGCAGGAATAATTATGGTGGTATTTTTGGAAATATTCCGCGCAGTTTTTTTGGCTCTCTTCTTAACGATGAAGCTCCCAAAACCTCTGAGATAAACGTTATTCCCCTTTACCATTGAATCTTTTATAGTTTCCATTAAGGCTTCAACAGTTTTCTGTACTGTTACCTTTTCAATACCAGTGTTCTTGGCAATTTCATTAACAATGTCTGCTTTAGTCATTTTTTGAGATGTTTAAAATTCAACAAATTATTTTGAGTATTCGTTTTTTCCAACTGTGCAAATATAAGAATATTATTTATTTAAATAGAAACACTTACATAATAATTTTAAAAAAAAGTTTATATTAATACCTTAATTACAATGAAATAGATAAAACTGGTTTATGAACGGCTTATAATTCCAAATGATTAACGGTTAATAGAATTTTTCTTCTTCATCTGGATCTCAGACAATATGTATGACGATGTATTTATCAGGGCCGGGTTGAAATACACCGTTTTTTTCTTAACTTTGCATCTCTGTATAACAAATTATTCATTAATACCTAACTATATGTCAATCAATAAGGTTATTCTTGTCGGTAATGTTGGGAAAGATCCGGTTATCCGTTATTTTGACAGAGGTGTGGCCAAAGCAACATTTCCTCTTGCAACAAGCGAAACCTACACAAATCAGCAGGGTGAAACAATTACATCGACCGAATGGCATAATATTGTTCTCTGGCGGGCATTAGCAGAAGTTGCAGAAAAAACAGTCAAGAAAGGCGCACAGGTGTATATCGTAGGAAAAATTAAAACCAGGTCATATGTTGATAAAGAGGGTAACAATAAGTATATAACTGAAATACTTGCAGATACTTTTCTTGTACTCGATAAAAAGCAGGCATTTCCAGGCAATGCTTCAAATCAAACAGAAAGTAACAGGGATCAATCTGCTGACAAAGAATCTCAGGGTACCGAGATTAACGAACCACAAACCTCTGATTATACAAATAAAAGTGAGGACGAAAAAAATTTCTCAAAAAAAGGTACCCTGAACGGTGATGATTTCAAAGCCGATAAACCATTTGATGATGTAAACGGACCTGGTAAAAGTGAAGATGATCTGCCTTTTTAGTTTTGCTTAAAAAGAATTCAATTGGGACCTGAGTATCCACTTTTGTCAATGATATTGGTTTCCGGAATTACTTTCCAAACCCCTGATATTAAAATTATTATCGGCTTAGTAGTTCTGGGAATCCTGCTTTTTTGTTCTGCCCTGATCTCCGGATCGGAAGTGGCTTTCTTTTCGATAACGCCCGAAGAGATTGAAAGACTTAAAAACACAAAAACAAAAAGAGCCCAATCCGTACTTAATTTATACAATATCCCTGAGAAACTGCTGAGTACAATTCTTGTAGTAAACAATGCCGTTAATGTAGCAATAGTTCTTCTTGCCGCGTTCCTGAGCACCAGACTGTTTGACTTTGGAGACGAGAACCTGCTGGGATTCATTTTAGAAGCTGTTATTATCACTTTCCTGCTTCTTTTCTTTGGAGAGATCATGCCAAAGGTTTATGCCACAAGAAATCGCCTTTCCATGACTCTCTTCATGTCGAAACCACTCATCTTTCTTGAAAAGTTATTCCGCCCAGTAACATCTCTGCTGATATTATCATCAACTTTTGTGAAGAAGAGAGCCCTTATCAGGCGTTCAAATATCAGCATGGATGATCTCTCTGACGCTCTTGAACTTACATCTGAAGATATTAATGAAGATGAAAAAATACTGAAAGGAATAGTAAATTTCGGAAACATTAATGTCAGTGCAATAATGTGCCCCAGAATCGATGTAACATCAGTTGATATCAAAACACCCTTCAATAAAATAATCTCATTGATTATTGAATCCGGTTTCTCAAGAATACCTGTCTACTCTGGTTCATTTGATTCCATTAAAGGCATTTTATACGCAAAAGATGTTCTTCCTTATACTAACAGCCCTGATAATTTTAAATGGCAGTCTCTGCTCAGGCCTCCCTATTTTGTTCCTGAAACAAAAAAAATAAATGCCCTTCTTAAAGAGTTTCAAATCAGGAAAATACATATGGCAGTTGTAATAGATGAATATGGAGGAACCAGTGGAATTATCACTCTTGAAGACATCCTGGAAGAGATAGTCGGCGAAATTACAGATGAAAGCGACGAAGATGAAATTATGTACAGGAAAATAGATGAAAAGACATTCCTCTTTAAAGGCAAAATTTTACTGAATGACTTCTATAAAATCATTGAAGCTGAAAATGATCCTTTTGAGGAAGTAAGGGGAGAATCTGAAACCCTTGCAGGTCTCATACTCGAACTTACGGGAGAAATTCCAAAGAAAGGTCAGGAAATCATATATCGTAATTTTACTTTCAGAATAGAATCGGCTGATAAAAGAAGGATAAAGGAAATTCGTGTTGAAATAACCGGCGAAAATGACGATCACAGGAAAGATTAGTTGCTTAACGATATTGTCTTTGTGTACATTCTGCAGTTGCAGAAAGGCGATCGTTCCTAAACCTGAGGGATATTTCAGGATTGACCTCCCCGCCAGGGAATACCGTATATATGATGATCATCCCTCCCAAACCCGTATGATCCCGTTTTCCTTCGAATTTCCTGTTTATGGACATATATCATTCGATGTCGAAAATAATGCGGAACCAGGGTGGTTTAATATTGAGTTCCCTCGTTATAAAGCAACGATCTACCTTACTTACAAAGAGATCAGGGATAATCTTGGAAGCCTTGTGGAAGAGGCCTACCAGATGAATGTTAAAAACCATATAGTTAAAGCTGATGCGATCAATGAACAAATAATATACAATACTGAACATGAAATCTACGGCATCCTTTATGACCTCAAAGGAAACACCGCAACTTCCGTTCAGTTTTATGTAACAGACAGTGTCAGACATTACCTGCGAGGATCACTGTATTTTGATGCGGCACCGAATGCAGATTCCCTTGCACCGGTAATTGAATTTTTCAGAGAAGATATTCTTCATCTGATTGAAACTCTGAGGTGGAAATAAAATAATCACAATATCGATCAATGGCTTGCATTACAAAACATTACCTCAACGAGTATTCTGTTCTGGGAGTCTGGAAAATAGAAGAGGACCTGAACACTCTGCTTGAGATAGTTGTTATGGATAATGATGATAAGAAAAAATACAAAGGATTTACAAGTACTTCCCGTAAGCTTGAATTTCTGAGTGTAAGGGCATTACTACAGGAACTACTGGGAGAAGATGCCAGAATCGTCTATAATAAAAATAACAAACCTTTTCTGAAAGATGGTTCGAGATTTATAAGCATTTCCCATTCTCATAAACTTACTGCCATTCTACTGAGTATAAACGAAAAGGTTGGAATAGACCTGGAATACATGAGTTCAAACATAGGATCCATTGCTTTCAAATTTATTAACAGAAAAGAAAAGATCACAAAAGAATCTGAAAACCGGAGATATCACCTCTATCTCCACTGGTGTGCCAAAGAAGCATTGTATAAAATTTGTGACAAGGAGGGGATAAGCATCATGAAAAATATTACCATTGAACCATTTGAAGTGAAGGAATCAGGAGAAATAAAAGGGAAAGTACATACAAAAAAAATTAAGGATTCATTCGACCTTTTTTATACAAGATATGATAATTATGCGATAGTATGGACGAAAAAAAACTATGAACAAGGATAATTTTCCACGGAAAAAGAGCGTTGCCCTCTTGCTCGATCCTGACAGGATCGGGAAAGAGTCTCTCATGAATAGTCTTAGGATAGCTTCTGAAAAAAAGGTTGATTATATTTTAACAGGGGGTAGTCTCACCTTTAGCAGCGTTGATAATCTCATCGATGAGGTTAAAAAGCAATGTTCAATACCTGTAATTCTTTTTCCGGGAAACCTGCTTCAACTTAGTTTCAAAGCTGATGCTATCTTACTCTTATCGCTGATTTCCGGAAGAAATCCCGAATTGCTGATTGGTAATCATGTGATTGCTGCTCCCTACCTCAGGAATGTAAAGGAAAAAATAATATCTGTTGGTTACATCCTGGTGGGGTGTGGTACAAAAACATCTGTTGAATATATAAGTCAGACTGAGGCTATTCCATCTGACAAACCGGATATTGTTGTTGCCACGGCCTTAGCCGGAGAGATGCTGGGGCTCCAAATGATCTATCTTGAGGCAGGCAGCGGGGCAATTACTCCCGTACCCCCAAATATAATAAGTTCAGTGAGAGAGAATATATCAATCCCGATCGCAGTTGGAGGCGGACTGAAAGACAAAGAAGAGATTAAAAAAACTTTTAAAGCAGGAGCTGATCTGGTTATTCTTGGTAATGGTTGCGAAAAGAACCCCGGCCTTCTGGCCGACGCCTGCAAAATAAGAGATGAACAAACCTGATAACAACTCACCTGAACAGCTCAAACAACGGTTCTCCCGAGCATGCATTAGGAGACGGAACCTTGCAAAGCGAAGAGAGAGTTGCGGCAATATCAGTCATATTTACTTTCCTTGTCACTGAGGCACGGTTTACTGTCCATCCATACCATATTAACGGAACATGAGAATCATACTCATAAGGAGAGTTATGGTTTGTGACACTATCCCCTTCCCTTTCTACCCATCCGGGATTCAGGATTACAATAACATCACCCGATCGCTGTGGACTGAAGTTATTGACTATCTTACGCAAATTCCCGTTCCCGAAATCATTTGTTTCAAATGCTGAATAAGGATATGCAGCTGTAACTCCTGAAAACTGAACCAGAAAGCGGGCGACTTTCTTTTGTATTTCCTCAATCGGTATTTTTGCGTCTTCAACAAGGGTTCTGTTAAGAAAAACCTGTTTCTCAGAATAACCTTTTACCCAGTTGCCCTCACCATAAACCGCATTCAGATAACTTCTGAGCAATTGAAGCGCCTGATTTTGTTTAAAATAACCTGCTGGAATCCTGTTGGTTTCAAGAACCGAAGGGATCTCCGATATACCGTGGGCAGAAGTAAAATAAATAAGGATATTTTTCTTGCCAAGATTTTCATTAAGATAAGCCAGCAGACTTTCAATCTCAAGGTCAAGCCTTAAAATAGCATCACCCATCTCAACAGACGAGGGGCCAAACCTGTGACCAATATAGTCAGTCGATGAATAACATATTGATAAAAAGTCTGTTACATCATCACTGCCCAACTCCTCCTTTTCCATTAACCTGATTGCAAAGTTAGTTGTGAAACTATCTGCATAAGGTGTTTCGCGGAGTAATGAAAAATCCTGCCTTTCATTCCTTCCTCCCCTCGGACTGATCTTCTTCAGATCGTACGGAAAATAATTCTGCCCGTTAAACCCTGTTTCAAATATAGTGGAATCAGGCAGACAATCAGTATAATCCCTGACTGGCCTGAGAAGGCTCCATGCAGAATTAAGATATGTTTCAGAAAAACTCATAGAGTTAAAATCGTTGACCCAAAATGGCAGTTCATTCATATAATATGTACATGACATCCATGAACCTGTTGTATTGTCAAACCAGTAAGCACCATCTGCTGCATGACCGGCTGCAAGAATTGAAGTATACTCTTTGATTCCAACAGCAAAAACCTTTGACTTGCCCTTCGTGGCCATCCGGAGCTCGTCGGAAAAAGTTGAAGCCTGAAGATTCACAGGTGAATGCAATCCAGCTTCAAAACTACCTCCAACAGGATTGACACTTATGTCTTTGGTACAGTAGATCAGTTCATTCTTCAATGGGAGATACCAGTTATCTGAAGTAATTCCGTGGTATGATGGTTCCGCTCCGGTTGAAATGGTAGCATAGCCCGGGGCCCCCTGCGTGAGCAAATAATCATATGATGCATTTCTGAAAAAAGTACCTTCATTAATTAGTCTCTTAATACCGTTCTCCGATAGCCTGTCCCTGAACTTTTCGAGCTGATCGTATCTAAGTTGTTCAACAATAATCCCGATCACGAGACGTGGTTTATCCGGTGGAAGATAAGCTTCCTGTCCCTGTATATTTAAGATAACAGATAAAATAAGTAATATGGTAATAAATCCTTTTTTTATCATTTTCCGCTTATTCCTAATCATTTATTATCCCTTTCTGACGGAGACTACATTTAATTATACTTACGATAAACTAAAGGGGTAAAAATAGTTTTTTTATGCTCAGCTGCAAATGTTGAGATAAAAAATGGATTGTCAGAACCGCCGGGCAATGATAAACCTGCATCTCATTGACATTCCTGTGCTGCGTTTTAAAAATACAACAGTATAGGCACCTGCCGGGAATGATCTTATATCAAGTGTTACCGGGATCCCTGTAAAAGCTTCAGTGTTATAATCAGAAATCTTCATCCCGGACGAATCATAAATTTTAATATTTATACTTCCCCTCAAACTTTCCGGCAAAACTGCTTTAATTAAAAATGTTGCCGGATTCGGATATAATAACGGTTTTGGAGGATTAGTAGTATCCACAGGATTAAAAATCGATACCATTTGTATTTGAAGATCTGTTCTCTGACGTGCATTAACGGTAATATTATGAATAATTGTATCGTGGTAACCACCGGCGGTGAATGTTAAATTCCATATCCCTGGTTCAACAAGCCGTATAAAACTACCGGTAAGAGTATCGGAATAAATATGAGAATTATCCTTGTCATGATCTTCAATAAATATTTTCGCAGCAACGGGTTTCCCTGATCTGCTGTCTTCGACACGGCCATGAATTCCATACAATGCATTTTCGAAGTATCCCAGTAACGAAGACCGGTTATACTCCCACAGTGAAGCCAGTTCATTTGCAGGAGTTATATAATCATCATCCAGCTCAATAGTTACTTCCCTCCCCTGGACTTCATAGGTCACATAATCCTGTCGCCCTCCATAAATCGGATACCATTCATACCCGTTGGTTACTCCATTATCAAGATCAGTCATATAACCTGCAACCGAATGTTCATGAACGGTATCGACATATTCCCTTGATATATCATAGAACCAGTCGTTATCAGCGTGATATCTTTCCCACCTGTCCCAGGGATAATTCACAACTTCAGCACCAGAATGAAAATTTGCCGACGATACAAAACGATGTTTTTTCAGAAATTTCATCATATCGACAGTCTCTTTCTGCTTTACTGTATTCGGAGTAAGAGGATCAGGAAAATTACGGTTGAGGTCATAACCATCAGCATTAGCCCGTGTAGGTGAAGTTATAGTATCTCCGTCAGTATACGTTCCATCAGGATTGGCTAAAGGATTAATCCATATTTGAAGATTGTCAACCAGATTTTTTGTCCTGCCGTCAATACCGTAATTATTCAGAAGGTAGTCTGCCAGCCTGAGCATAAGAACAAATCCACCTGTTTCATCTCCATGTATGGTAGACGAATAAAATACGCAGGGTTCATCTTCGTCAGCAGTGACATTATCTGAGATTTTAAGAGCAAAAATAAGCCTACCGTTAATACTGGTACCAATTGTATCGAGTCTGCACAGCTCAGCATAATTACTTGCAAAATACTGCATTATCGAATCGTATTGATTCCAGGTCGGATAGCTCTCCCATTCCATCGCCTCAATGACACTTCCGGCACCAACCAATCCTTTACCTTCAATCCTTTCAATGATTTTATAATCGAAGCCCTCTGTGATAAACCAGTCTGCCGTCAGGGCAGATAGTATTATGTGGACCTCATTGTTTACTATCCTACTGACCGAAATATTGCGGGTAAGATGGTCAAAAGCTTTTTTGCCGGGATAAGCAATGGAGACTTCAGCCTGACCTTTTTTACTTATTATATCTGATAATCGCTGGTCGTTGTTTGCGTTTTGTGAACAACACCATGGTTCAAAAAAAGCAAATATAAAAACTCCTATTAGCAAACACCTTGTCATAAACGATTTTATACATTGAACCTTATATGAAGGATATCTCCGTCTTCAACAACATAATCCCTTCCTTCAACATGGAACTTACCTGCCTCTTTGCAGGCATGTTCAGAACCATGTGAGATAAAATCATCATATTTCATAACTTCTGCTCTTATGAAGCCTTTTTCAAAATCGCTGTGAATAACTCCCGAGGCCTGATGAGCTGTCGAACCCTGCCTGATCGTCCATGCCCTTATCTCTTTGGGATTCATCGTGAAAAAGGTCTGAAGGTTAAGCATTTTGTATGCTGCTTTTACAAGTCTATCGACACCTGGTTCATTGAGTCCTGCATCTTTCAGAAAAGCCATACGGTCTTCTTTATTATCCAGCTCAGCAATTTCAGCCTCGATTGAACCAGCAATTATTACTATTTCAGCATCTTGCCCGTGCAGAAACTCTCTGACCCTTTCAACATATTGATTCCCGGTAACAGCTGATCGTTCATCCACGTTGCAAACAAACATAACCGGCTTCATGGTAAGAAGAAACAGATCATCAACATATTTCCTGTCGACTGCATTTACAGCCAGAGTACGGGCATTATTATAGTTGCTGATATGATCCCTGTAACGGTAAAGTATCTCACATCCATGCCTGGCATCTTTATCCCCTGCTCTTAAAGCTCTTGCAAACCATTCAATTTTCTTCTCAATGGATTCAAGATCCTTGAGCTGCAGCTCAAAATCGATAGTCTCCAGATCTCTCACAGGATCGATAGATCCATCGATATGTGGAAGAGTATCGCTGTCAAAACACCGTAGAACATGAATAAGCGCATCTGTGTTTCTGATATCTCCCAGGAACCTGTTCCCTACACCTTCTCCCTTGCTTGATCCACGCACTAATCCCGGCACATCAACTATTTCAATCGTGGTGTGAACGATCCTCTCTGCATCGTGAAATTTTGCCAGTTCATAGAGCCTTTGATCGGGAACCTGTACAATCCCAATATTTGATCTGGTAGCACTGAAAGCAAATGAACTGGTCTCTCCCTTTGTGTTGGAAATACAATTAGAAATAGTTGTTTTACCAACATTAGCTATACCAGTGATTCCGCATTGTAAAGCCATATTTGTCCTTCCTGATTTATATGTATATATACAAATTTATTATTATTCCCGGTTTTATTCAATTGTTTACATGGGAAGCTTCTTATTGCTTATCTATATATTTTAACATTGTTCCTTTTATCCTTTGTGTTGCTAGGTCTTGATATTTTTAAACCTTTGAATATTTTTACAATCTAAAGACAAAATCTGAGCACAATTGAGTAATGATCATAAGGCCGACAACGACATTCACGAACTTCTGAAATCGGATGCTAATAAAGGTTTCAGCCTTATTGTCGGGAGATACAGCACAAGACTTTACTGGCATATCCGGCGCCTGGTAATTCTTCACGAAGATGCCGATGATGCCCTGCAGAACACATTTATGAATGCATGGCGGAACATAGGCAATTTCAGAAAGGAGAGTTCAATTTATACATGGCTTTACACAATTGCCACAAATGAAGCTTTAATAATAATAAATAAAAGATCGAAATACTCAGGTACCTCATTAGACGATCTGGCCGGCTACTTTGCAAACTCAAAAGAAGGAAGTATGTGGTTTGATGGCGACGAAGCACAGGAAATATTTCAGAATGCCATTTTACAGCTGCCTGAAAAACAACGTATTGTATTTAACCTGAAGTATTTTGATGAAATGACATATGAGGATATGAGCAAAGTGTTGAAAACTTCAGTCGGGGCACTAAAAGCTTCGTACCACTATGCAGTAAAAAAAATTGAAAATATCATTATGAATAGTTAAACCTTTTTGACCCTGACTTATCTAAACCAATGATGAAAAAGTTTGACAAAATACAAGAGAAGAATCCATTTAAGGTACCTGAAAACTACTTTGATGAGGTAAGCAGGAAAATAATTTCAGCAACCTCCGGATATATCCCCGAAATAAAAAAGGAAAGTGTTTACAGGAGACTCAAATCATACCTTGCAGTAGCTGCTTCAATTGCAGGATTTGTACTTATTAGTTATATAACTGTGAAATTGTTTGTTCCGGACAAAAAAATAAATAACCTGTCGGATATTGACCTGATTGAAGTTTCAGACTCATGGATAAATGACATTGATATACTAACGCTTGAAGAAAATGCAGCTTCCCTGATCCTTTTTGAACAAATGCCGGAAGTTGACAAAACAGATATTATTGAGTATCTTTTACTTGAAAATATTGATATTAATGACATTTATGAACAGTTATAGGTTTAAATCATAAAATCTTTTAGGATAAAATCCGTATATGTCATATTATCATACAGATGTATTTGTATTTTATCAGACAATTAAAATATTAATATAAGATGAAAAGAAGAGTAGTTTTATTATTTATCCTGGCAATATATGGATTTCTGCATTTATCAGCACAGAATCCAAACCTGGAAAAGTTGAATGCCTATAAGATTGCTTTCTTTACCAGAAGACTTAATTTTACCTCTCAGGAAGCAGAAAAATTCTGGCCGGTGTATAATGAATACCAGGCAGAGAAAAATAAATTACAACGAGAAAGGCAGGAACTTAACAGGTTATTCAGTCAGAAGGGACCAACCATGAGTGACAGGGAACTTATTGAGACCGGAGACAGACTAATCGGCTTAGAGGTTAAGGAGGCAGAACTGGCAATGGAATTTCATAATAATATAAAAGGCATACTGCCTCCGCTGAAGGTTCTGAGACTTTACCAGGCTGAAAATCTGTACAGGGTACAATTATTAAATGAACTACAGGAGCGGAGGCCTTTACGTAATTATTAAACAGTATTGTTAAACTCTTTTTCAGCAAATAGTTCCAGCTCACCCAGAGACATTCTTTTTTGTTCACCCGACGACATTATTTTCAAACTGACTTGATTTCTCTTTATCTCTTCCTCTCCTGCTATTATAATGTAAGGAATCTTATTTGAATCGGCATACGATAATTGTTTCTTTAACTTTACAGGCTCCGGATATAATTCTGATCTTACCTCTTTTCTCTTAAGCATATTAGATATGTTCAAGGCATATTTAATTTCATTTGCACCAAAGTTCACAATCAATACCTGGGTTCCGGCTGTCTCTGTTTCTTTGAACAGATTCAGCTGATTAAGAACATCATATATTCTGTCGGCTCCAAAGGAGATACCGACACCGGACACTCCCTCCAATCCAAAAACACCTGTAAGGTTATCATATCGGCCTCCTCCGCAGATACTTCCGATATTTACTTCTTTCGATTTAACCTCAATAATTGCACCTGTATAATAATCCAATCCGCGTGCCAGTGTCAGATCAAATTCTATGTCTGATGAAAGAGGACTATCGTTAATATAGCCAAATAAGGTACGAAGCTCTGAGATTCCTTTCATACCTGTTTCATACGCCTGGAGTATACTCTCAAGCTCATTAAGTTTCGTTTCGGTGTTGCCTGATAACACTAATACTGGTTTAAGCTTACTGACAGCAGATGCAGAGACACCTTTGCTTTGCAGTTCTTCATTAATCGCTTCAATACCAATCTTCTCGAGTTTATCGATGGCAACCGTGATATCAGTTATCCGGTCAGCTTTACCAATATATTCTGCGATTCCGGACAGGATCTTCCTGTTGTTGATCTTTATAACTGAAACAATTCCAAGTCTGACAAAGACATCATCGATGATTCTGATCATCTCATACTCATTTAATAATGAGTCACTTCCAATAACATCCGCATCACACTGGAAGAACTCACGGTACCTGCCTTTCTGAGGCCTGTCGGCCCTCCAGACAACCTGTATCTGGTATCTCTTGAATGGAAAGACTATCTCATTACGATGCTGTACAACATACCGGGCAAACGGTACTGTGAGATCAAAACGTAATCCCTTACCACATATTAAGGACGAAAGCCTGTTATACTCCCGGTTAAAAAGTTCCTCCTCACTGACATCAGAAAGAAAATCCCCGGAATTGAGTATTCTGTAAAGTAACCTGTCTCCCTCCTCTCCATATTTACCAAGAAGTGTTGAGAGATTTTCCATTGCCGGTGTTTCAATCGGATTATAACCATATAACCTGAAAACCTTTTTGACAGTGTCGAAAATGTAGTCTCTTTTCAGCATCTCTTCGGTTGTGAAATCTCTTGTTCCTTTTGGTATTGATGGTTTCGGCAGCATGGTTCGTCATTCATATGTACCTGACAAATGTATAAAAATAAGAAGAAATTACGAAGATAGAAATGGAGAGGGGTTAGGGGGAGGAAGTACCATTAGTATTTATCAGGAATAAATGTCTGTTCGGTCACAGGTGGTCTGACATATGCTTTGTTATGTTTAAGAGGAGGCAGTTTTAAGGGTTCCGGTGTAAGATCCTTATAGGGTATCAGCGAAAGAAGATGATCTATACAGTTCAGTCTGGCTCTTTTCTTATCGTCAGCATGGACTACATACCAGGGAGCCTGCTTTGTATCAGTATATGAAAACATTTTATCCTTGGCCATGGAATATTCTACCCATCTATCACGCGAATCTATATCCATAGGGCTTATCTTCCATCGCTTTGTAGGATCTATTATCCTGTTCTGGAACCTTTTTTCCTGTTCGTAATCGCTCACAGAGAACCAGTATTTGATAAGAATAATGCCTGATCTGATGAGCATTCGTTCGAATTCGGGGCAGGATCTGAGAAATTCCTCATATTCCTCGTTTGTGCAAAATCCCATCACTTTTTCAACACCTGCCCTGTTGTACCAGCTTCTGTCGAAAAGAACCATTTCTCCGCCTGAAGGTAACTCAGTTACGTACCTCTGGAAATACCATTGTGTCTTTTCCTTCTCTGTCGGTACACCAAGCGCGACAATTCTTACTATTCTTGGATTCAGACATCCTGCAATAGTTTTAATTACTCCCCCCTTGCCTGCTGCATCACGACCCTCAAAAACTACAACTACCTTCAACTTATTTGCCTTAATCCACTCCTGAAGCTTTACCAGTTCAATCTTAAGTTTCTTAAGTTTCTTTTCATAATCACTGCGCGGAAGCTTTTTCCGCTTCTCAGGTTCAATATCGTAATACAACTTGTTCTTCTCAGCCTTTGAGGCCCTTTCTTTTTTTTTAACTTGCCCTGCCATAGTACAAAAAGAATGGTATAATAGAGAAATATACAAAAAAATCTCCTATTCAGGAAATCTCCAGATCAATTTATGTACCCGGGAATGAATAAAAGGCACAGATTCATTACTATCTGTGCCTTGAGTATATGATGTTTGTAGAAAAATGCTACTGAATGAATGGAATGGTTATCGGATACTTGTATTCTTCTCCTTTTGCGGCTTTTACACTCCCGATAATAATACATATTATTTTGAGAATACCCAGGAAAATAATTAACGGTATTCCTATGATTATTAAGCATAATGGTATAACCAGAATTATATAAAGGAGCATTGAGATCTGAAAATTAAGTGAGGCTTTCCCGTTTTGATCCACCCACAGGGATTCGTCTTTTTTTGATAGCCAGCAGATCAGTGGACCAATTATACTTCCGAAAGGGAAAAAGAAACCGGCAAATGCTGAAATATGACACAACATTGCCCAGTTACGTTCAGATTCTGTTAATTCTCTTATCTCTTTCATGGATATTCAGTATTTGTAAAAAAGACGTATTTGTTTTTCAAATGATGCATCATCAGAATCTGGCCAGTCGTTTCAGATCAGCCGGTAATAACCCGTTTGGATTTCTTTTATTAATTGAATGCTGGTTATAATAATACATATCCGCATCATCGGCCCCGATAAGCATCTTAAAACAAAATCCTGAATTTCTGTCTCCGACAGGACCCACTTTATGAAGTATAAGAGTATTGGGAGTCTTTTCCTGAATTGCCTTGATAATATCTTCCTCCGTAACGATTTCTATCCTGTACTTATAAATAGTTCTGATCTTCTCGATAGTATTTATTGCAGGGGAAAGATCCTCCTCCTGGACGAGTATTGTCTTATTGACAACTTCAGGAACATTCTTATTATAGTATCTTAGATATCTCCTGCCGGTCAGTGAGGGATCTTCTGAGATCATCCTGGCATGTTGCTGCATAAATGAGAGTATTGCACCAAGTTTGTAACTGTATTCAAGGTCATTCTCTCCTGCAAAAGAAAGAGGAATAGCACATATCTCCGGCATCTCTCCGAGTTTATCCACATCTTTCCCCTGAAGGAGATTTATAAAATTAAACAGAGAGTTCGCTTTATCCTTTTCGAAATTAGTTTCAGTAAGTACAATAAAAGACCATGCAGGATCAAGACGTCGCACGCTAAAATCGCTCACCTCAATAAATTCATACGGAGTAATACTCCAGAATTCTTTCATTGCCTGCTTAATATAAGCGTTGTAGAATGAAAACGGATCATTTTCGAGAACTACACAGGTTTTTGAGGCAGTAAACTGTTTGATCTCATCACTGCTCGGAAATGGAGCCTGTCCTTTTAAAATCAAACCTGTAAACAGGATTGTGGTAACAAAAAAAAGTCTTTTCATTAATGCTATGTTAGTCTACTGGAATGTAGAGCGGGTTCCTTTCATTAAATTTCCTCAAATATACAAACATAAGATTTTTCTTCTTCTTACGCGAAAGCTTAACATATTCTTCATATAATTCATTGTCCTTTAATAATAACAACTCGGCGTTTTCAATATCATATTCAAGGATTTTTCCGCTTTCAAAATCTATAAGATACTGCTTAAGCTCAGTCCGTGCGATATTATGTCTGTAAGGTGAATAGTATGATCCATATGGAGAATAATAGTTGCCGTAGTAAGGTGAATAATAGGGTGAATAATAGGGTGAATAATAGGGTGAATAATAAGGTGAATAATATGGATCGTAGTAACCATAAGGAGAGTTGTAATTCCTGTTATCGTAATATGTAACATCGGCAACAACGTGACAAATACTTCCGACAAAAGTAATCCTGTTAAAATTCCCCTGTATCTGAATATATAAAATACCATTACGTGAATAACCCCAGATAGAATTTACTGCAACCTCCTGTCTTACACCCATTCCATCATAGAAGTAAATATTATCACCGTCAAGGATCTTTTTAAAGAAATCCTTGTCGTTGTAATCAGTGGAAGTAAGAATCCTTGCTTTGGGAATAGGACTATTTGACTTCACCTGATCAAAATCAAGGTATATTCCGTCTACGAACCTGAAATCAGGAGTATATTTTACCATTCCCTCCTTTTCCTGTCCTGTCAAAGTAAGAACAGAACAGCCATATACCAGAGCTGTACCCAGCATAAAAATCCTGAATAATATCTTCATAATTTGTAGGCTATTTAATACATCAATTCAAATATTATACCATAATAACAAAATTACAATTTTTATGTTGAAGGACGATTATTAATAATCATGTATATATATCATATATTTTATTAATTTTACAGTACTGCAAACAAAGGTCTATGGTCAAAAAAACAGGAAAAAGCTCCGCAAATGAGCGTTTAAACCATTCTTCCGAAGAGTTTTTTACCAGAACCAGGAAGATAATTGGGATATATTCAATTGTTACTATCCTGTGCCTGGTTTTTGCAGTAGTTTTTATTTTCTTCGATCAGAACATTTTTGCAGCAGGTCTTGTGATTATTGGGGCTTTTTTTGGGATTATTGAAATTAGAAAAGCCTCCCTATTTATTAATGAAGTAAAAGAATCACTAAAAGATATCTATTTATCAAATGAGCGGAAAGATGATGTGATAACTGATTTCTCACATAAAATACGGGAACCGTTGAACAATCTTGTTATCATTGCTGATATGCTGATGGATTCAGATCTCCAGAAGAAACAGGAGGAACTGCTTGAGACTTTTATTGCATCTACAAATAATATGGTCACTACTGTTAATGAATTAACAATGCAGTCGGCCGGTGGTTTCAGTTATGAGCCCAGAAAGCATATAAAATTCAAACTTATTGATACCATACAAAACACAATTGAACTCTACAACCTTAAAGATAAAGCCAATATAGATTTCATACTCAACAGAAAGGAATTCAGCGATTTTGAATGCATGGGCGATCCGATCAGGCTGAAACAAATATTTCTCGATCTTTTTAATACTATTGAAGATACGAATTCGGAAAGAACAACAAAAGTTAACATAAACCTTAAGAAAGAAAAAGAGACAAAAACTGAAATCCTGATAGGATTCAGGATACAGACTGATATAAGAAGTATCCTCATCGATGAAAATGGTACTAAAGGAAAGCATGCTGCAAGGCTTATTAATTCAGGAAGTGGAAGTTACAGCCAGGAGCTTGGAGAAAATTCGACAGTCCTGAACATTATTCTTCCTTTCACTAGTCTGGTTCCTAAATCAAAACAACCTATAGCCTCCCCTAGAATAGAGGAACTCATACAGAAAGAAAAATTACCCAAAGAACTTAAAGACATTAAGATACTCCTTGTTGAAGACAATCTCATTAACCGGAAGATCACACTTCTCACACTCGACCCACTGGTAAACAGTATCGATACAGCATCCAACGGAAAGGAAGCCCTTGATAAGTTCGGTACTTCAAGCTACGATCTGATTTTGATGGATATTCAGATGCCTGTAATGAACGGTCTCATAGCTGCCGAAAAAATAAGAGCACTCGAAGTAAGTACCAACTCACATGTGCCAATAATTGCAATTACTGCAAATGCAATGCTCGGAGATAAGGAAAGATGTCTGTCTGCCGGTATTGATGATTATATAAGCAAACCTTTCCAACCGGCAATGCTTATTGACAAGATTAAAAAGATCCTTTAAGATTTGTTCGCGAAAGGTCTGAATCCAATAACAAGTATATCATCAATCTGGACAAGTTAATCCAGGTGACTGTAAAAAACTACCTGATTTATTCAATAATGATTTCAGCATCCCCTGTGCGTAACAGTCTGGTGTATTTCAGCGAAGGGGAAGGAAGGAACCGGTCAAAGCCGAGGGAATCCCATTTTTTATCAATATTATTAATGGTTTCAGAATCCGAACAGACAATGTTGGGCCATTTACGTGGAAATCCGCCTTCGCGGTAAGCTTTGATTGTTCCATCAATGAAAAGAGATGAAGGTGTTATCAGAGCATTATCTCTGAAAGGATCAGAATTACTTAGCAACTGCCAGGCTACCATAAAATAATCATTTAAATCGACAGTATGATCAACAGCAATAAAAAGCCTGATGATCTTTCCGGCGCTTCCTGTTTCAAACAAATTAATAGCCCGCCTGATAACACCGGGATCCCGTGAAGGATCAACTGATAAAATCAATAGTGGTATATTATCACTTAACAAATTGATATTAAAACTACTTATGATATCATTATTTAAGAGAGTACTAATATTATTATATTCAGGTATCTCATAAGTGCCACTATCCTGATTTTTTCCTTTTATCTCCTCAGGATGTTTAAATGTGGCATCGATTCCAATTTTTCCGCCGAAAGAGAACGAGTCAGATGAGTGGTCCAGAACGTCAAGAGGACCATTAATGAAAACCAGATCTGTCCTGAAGCAGGTATTGTCGAACACATAATGCATAAGTTCTTTATAATTCCTGATATCCACATTACCGTTTACGACTACAAGGTATTTTGTGAACATCATCTGACCTGCACCAAACAATGAGCTAATAACTTTTACTCCCTGGCCCGGAAAAGTCTTTTTAATTTTAACGATCACGAGATTATGTGCAACACCTGGCACAGGCATATGAAAATCAATGATTTCCGGTTGTAATACCATTCTTAATGGAGAAAGGAATATCTTTTCTGTAGCTTTAGCAAACCAGGCATCTTCGTGTGGTGGTATTCCAACAATGGTTGCAGGAAAGACAGCTCTTTTGGAATGGGTAATACAGGTTACATGAAGGCGAGGATAGCTGTCGACAAGAGAATAGAATCCGGTATGATCTCCAAAAGGGCCTTCAGAAACAGGATCTTCAGAGGAATCAACATAGCCCTCTATGACGATATCAGAATCATAGGGAACAAACAGGTCATTAGTAATACATTTGACCAGTCTAACCTTTTTCTTTCTCAAAAATCCCGCAAGAATATATTCATCAATATTTTCAGGTAAAGGAGCTGTTGCTGCATAAGTGTAGACCGGATCGCCTCCCAGCACAATAGAGACAGGCATACTTTTTTTGGTCTTTTTCCAGGCTTCGAAATGGTTTGCTCCTGTTTTATGCCGTTGCCAGTGCATTGCTGCACTGTTCTTTCCCAGGATCTGCATCCTGTACATACCTGCATTTGTTTTCGCTGTTTCAGGGTGTATTGTATGCACTATTGGAAGGGTTATAAAACGACCACCGTCGTGTGGCCAGCATTTAAGGACAGGTAATATTCCGAGGTCAGGATTTTTATGGATTACTTGCTGGCACAATCCCTTTCTTTTCAGCCGCACCGGCAGATAATTAACAATTTTCAGCAGTTGGGGAAGATCTGATATCTTCCCTAAGACATTCCTGGGAGTAACAGAGATTCTGGCAAAAATGTTTTCGAGCTTATCTGCTGTTCCACTGAGGTTATTTCTTCCGATTGCCAGTGATAATCGTTTATCGGAACCGAAGGCATTTATCAGAACAGGAAAATCAGTTCCGTTATTTTCAAACAAAAGTGCTTTACCTCCGACTTTGGTAACTCTGTCAGTGATTTCAGCTATTTCCAGAACCGGATTGACATAACTTGTTATCCGGTGTATCTCATCATTTCTTTGAAGGTCGGCAATAAAGTCTGCCAATCCCGAATAAGCCATAGTGAATCTTTGATTGACATCCAAAGATATTGAATAAGGAGATACAAGATCCGGAATAAAATAAAAAAGGATATTTTACTGAGTATTATAAAACAATAATGGGAACTATTCCTAAGAGTAGTTCCCATCCACTGTTTGCAACCGAAGCTGCTCACAGCATCAGGTTACTGTTATTTTGACCGGTCGCAATTCCTGATCGAAATCTGGTTTTGCAACCCATGGCTTTCGGGTTATGCCTGTTAAAGCAGAACCTTCATGCTGTCCTTTTGTCCGTTTTGAGGCGGACTTCCGGGACGAAGTGTCTTTCAGACCCTGGTGTCATTTCCCGGAGGAGATGGCATTCATTTTCAAATAATCAGGGGCCGAAGCCCTTTTTCTTTGAAGCCCTGTGACTCAGTTTTTGAAAGATCGTTTCCGGTTTTCGCTGACCTACTGAACATCCGGGACCAGAGTCCCTTTGTTCAGACTTCGGCTCTCCTGATGTGCAGGCCCGGAGGTCTGACCGAAACGGATTATGTTTCAATTAAGTAGCATTTTCCGTTTCCACATCGATTGAGCAGTCTTTTATCGCTCACCTGATAGAACAAAGATAAGATAAAGGTGGCAGAAAACAATGAATTAACATTTCATAATTATGCACGGAATATAAACAGAAGTTATTAACAATTGTTAATAACAACTGATATTATCATAAATAAAGGGTTATACCTGTGCAATTCCGTGAATCCTCAATGTTTCTCTGTGTAACCTGACTTCTTATTAACTTAATTACTTTTTAAATCCGTATACTGCCAAATCACCAAGGTTCTCCTCGATTCTAAGCAACTGGTTGTATTTGCAAATTCTGTCAGTTCTGCTGCATGAACCGGTCTTAATCTGACCCGAATTAGTTGCAACAGCAATATCGGCGATTGTTGAGTCTTCAGTCTCACCCGAACGGTGTGAAGTAATAGTTGTATAACCCGCCCTGTGGGCCATCTCAATAGTATTAAGTGTTTCAGTAAGCGTGCCAATCTGGTTTACTTTAATAAGAATCGAATTTGCACAACCCATGTCTATACCTTTTTTGAGGTATTCGACATTGGTTACAAAAACATCGTCACCAACAATCTGAATTTTATCACCTAGTCTTTCAGTCATTAACTTCCATCCTTCCCAGTCGTTTTCAGCCATCCCGTCTTCAATTGAATCAATAGGATATTTACTGACAAGCTCTTCAAAAAACGCAACCTGTTGTTCCGATGTTCTTTTTAGTCCGTTTGGACCCTCAAATTTGGTATAATCATAGATCCCCTCTGAATAAAATTCTGAAGAAGCCGGATCAAGAGCTATTGTTACATCTGTGCCCGGTTTATAACCCGCAGATGAAATAGCTTTTACTATTGTATCGAGAGCATCTTCAGTTCCCCCCAGAGTTGGTGCAAATCCTCCCTCATCACCCACAGCTGTACTTAAACCACGTTCTTTAAGCACTTTTTTGAGTGAATGAAATACCTCTGCCCCCATCCGCAATCCCTCTCTAAAATTAGGAGCGCCAATTGGCCTGATCATAAACTCCTGAAAAGCAATTGGAGCATCGGAGTGTGATCCGCCATTAATGATATTCATCATTGGAACGGGGAGTGTAACTGCATTTGCTCCCCCTATATAACGGAAAAGTGGAAGTCCATGGTAGACAGCAGCAGCTTTAGCAACCGCCAGAGAGACTCCCAGTATTGCATTGGCACCCAGATTGCTTTTTGTTTTAGTACCGTCAAGATCCAGCATCTTCTTATCAATACCAGCCTGATCTGTAACATCCATTCCGTTAATTTCCTCCGCAATTACATTATTAACGTTATGTACAGCCTGAAGAACACCTTTACCAAGATACCTGTTCTTGTCACCGTCCCGGAGTTCAAGTGCTTCATTCTCTCCGGTTGAGGCACCTGACGGTACAGCTGCCCTTCCAAAATAACCACTTGCTGTCATTACATCAACTTCAATTGTCGGATTGCCGCGTGAATCAAGAATCTCACGAGCATGAACACTAACTATTTGACCCATAGGAATATATTTTTACATTAAACAATTCTGCAATATACAAAAAAAAGGGATATGCCTTAAAGACAATATCCCTTTACGTTTATTTTATTCTTTTAAGAATTCTCTTCTTTATCTGTTTCTTCCTCACTGGTACTCTCCTCAGGAGTTGTCTCCGGTTCTTCAGTTTTCATCTCTTCTTCAGGAACAGCTTTTTTCGTCTTTGCAACTACCGTATCCCCGGCAGCACTCTTTCTGGATGATCTTTTTCTTCTTGTTGTTTTTGGTTTTGCAACCTCACCTCCAAGCATATTTTCATTATAATCAACAAGTTCAAGAATACACATTTCTGCATTATCACCAATTCTGTTACCTGTTTTCAGGATACGTGTATACCCCCCGGGCCTGTCCCCTATCTTAGGAGATACCTCCCTGAATAATTCGGAGACAGCGTTTTTGTCTTTCAGGTAACTGAATACAATCCTTCTTGAGTGTGTTGAATCTTCTTTCGATCTTGTAATAAGGGGTTCTATAAAAATCTTAAGTGCTTTTGCTTTCGCAACAGTTGTCGATATCCTCTTATGAAGAATAAGCGATGCAGCCATGTTGGATAACATGGACTTTCTGTGAGAACTTGTTCTTCCTAAATGGTTAATAACTTTTTGATGTCGCATTTCTCGGTATCCTTAACCAGTTTAATTTAATCTTTATCCAGTTTATATTTACTTACGTCCATTCCAAAGGACAGATTCATGGATTCAAGCAATTCATCGAGTTCGGTGAGGGATTTTTTGCCAAAGTTCCTGAATTTAAGAAGATCATTCTTATTAAACTTGACAAGATCACCGAGTGTTTCAACTTCTGCAGCTTTGAGACAGTTAAGTGCTCTGACAGAAAGGTCGAGATCGATCAGCTTGGTTTTAAGCAACTGACGCATATGCAAAACCTCTTCATCAAATTCTTCATTGGCCAGCTTATCATCCGAATCAAGGGTTATTTTCTCATCCGAAAAGAGCATAAAATGGTAGATAAGTATTTTTGCTGCTTCCTTAAGAGCATCTTTAGGGTGAATTGACCCGTCTGTTTCGATTTCCAGCAACAGCTTTTCATAGTCGGTTTTCTGCTCAACACGGTAGTTTTCTACCGAATATTTCACATTCCTGACAGGAGTGAAAATAGAGTCGATTGCTATCAGACCGAACTCGCTATCATCAGGTTGGTTTTCTTCGGCAGGAACATATCCTCTCCCCCTGATAACATTCAGTTCCATCTGTATCTTTACATCAGGTTCCATTCTGAAGATAACCAGTTCCGGATTCAGGACTTCAAAGCTGCTTAATACATTATTAAGATTACCTGCTTTGAATACTTCCTGTCCGCTGATCTTGACAACGATTTTTTCCTGATCGATATCCTCAATAGTCCTTCTGAAACGGATTTGTTTCAGTTTAAGGATAACTTCCGTAACATCCTCAATAACACCGGTAATGGTGGAGAATTCATGGTCGATACCGTCGATCTTTATCGTTGCGATGGCAAAGCCCTCGAGTGAAGAGAGTAGTATCCTTCTTAATGCATTGCCTACAGTAATACCATAACCGGGTTCAAGTGGGCGGAATTCAAATTTTCCGTACTTGTCGTTGGCTTCCAGCATTATTACTTTATCAGGCTTCTGGAATGATAAAATGGCCATAGAATTTATCTTATATAATTATTTTGAATACAATTCAACTATCAGCTGTTCTTTGATATCTTCAGGAATATCTGTACGTTCAGGGATATTCATGAATTTGCCTGCCATCTGTGTTTCGTCCCACTCCAGCCATGGAAGTTTGGAATATTTCTGTGTTGAAAGTGAATTGATGATAGATTCAAGAGACTTTGATTTCTCACGAACACCGATTATATCACCTGGTTTAAGCTGGTATGAAGGAATATTTACTATATTACCATTGACAGTTATATGCCTGTGTGACACAAGTTGACGAGCACCTGCCCTTGTTGGGGCAACACCCAACCTGTAGACCACATTATCGAGGCGTGCCTCAAGCATCTGCAGAAGTACTTCACCCGTAACTCCCTTACTTCTTGAAGCTTTTTCAAATGTATTACGGAATTGCCGTTCAAGTATGCCATATGTATATTTTGCTTTCTGCTTTTCTTTCAGCTGGATTCCGTATTCTGATATCTTCTTCCTCTTTTTATTTATCCCATGTTGGCCTGGTGGAAAGTTTTTCCTGTCCAGGTGTTTATCGGGGCCATAAATAGGATCTCCAAATTTCCTTGCTATTTTTGATTTTGGGCCAATATATCTTGCCATCGCACTATCTGTTAAATACTTTACTTATCAATTACAATTAATGTTAAACTCTTCTTCTGCCCGGAGGACGACAACCATTATGGGGCATTGGTGTAACGTCGATGATTTCTGTAACCTCTATTCCTGCATTGTTTATTGACCGGATTGCGGATTCACGACCTGATCCTGGACCTTTAACAAATACCTTGACCTTTCTTAATCCGAGATCATATGCTGTTTTAGAGCACTCTTCCGATGCCATCTGAGCTGCATACGGGGTATTCTTCTTGGAACCCTTGAATCCCATCTTTCCAGCTGATGACCAGGATATAACCTGACCAGAATTATTCGTCAGAGTAATGATAATATTATTAAATGATGAATGGATATGAGCCTGACCTGCAGGTTCAATCCTGACGACCCTCTTCTTTAATGCTCCGGTTTTCTTTGCCATATTTCATTTATTTAGTAGCTTTTTTCTTGTTTGCCACTGTTTTCTTTCTGCCTTTACGGGTCCGGGCATTATTCTTGGTACTCTGTCCTCTGACAGGGAGTCCGATCCGGTGTCGTACACCACGGTAGCAGCCAATATCCATAAGCCTTTTAATATTCATCTGTGTATCAGAACGAAGTTCTCCCTCAAGCTTGTAATTATCATTCAAAATACGGCGGATAGTGGTTATCTGTTCATCCGTCCAGTCCTGAACTTTCGTATTTCTGTCAACACCAGCCTCATCAAGTACCTTCTGTGCGATACTTTTACCTACTCCGTAGATATAGGTGAGTCCTATCTCACCTCTTTTATTTCTCGGTAAATCAACGCCAACAATACGTGCCATAAAAAATTTTTCTTAAATGAGTTGCAAAATTAATCAAATTATCCCTGTCTCTGTTTGTGCCTGGGATTTTTCTTGTTAATAACATAAATGCGACCTTTCCTTCTGACTATTTTACAGTCAACGCTGCGCTTTTTCACAGATGCTCTTACTTTCATTATAATTATTTTACTTATTTGTATCTGAACGTAATTCGTCCTTTAGTGAGATCGTATGGTGACATCTCAACTTTTACCTTGTCACCCGGTAATATTTTTATATAGTGCATTCTCATTTTACCTGAGATATGTGCTGTTATCACATGTCCGTTTTCGAGCTCAACCCTGAACATTGCATTTGAAAGGGCTTCGATGATCGTTCCATCCTGCTCGATTGATGGTTGTTTCGACATACGATTAATTTTTATTTATTACTTCTTCAATATATTCAAACGTTGATAACACATCTGCTCTCTCCTTATTAACAGCAACGGCATATTCAAAGTGTGCCGAAGGTTTTCCGTCAACTGTTTTGATAGTCCATCCATCTTTCATCTGTTTTGTCTCTTTTTCCCCGAGATTGATCATTGGTTCAATACATATCACAAGACCCTTTGCCATCTTTGGCCCTGACCCTCTTCTGCCATAATTAGGTACTTCCGGCGGCTCATGTAACCTTTTCCCGAGACCATGGCCAACCAGTTCCCTGACAACAGAAAATCCACCACTCTCAGCCCTGGTTTGTACGGCATGGGAAATATCTCCTATCCTGTTCCCGGATATGGCCTCCTTAACACCTTCCTCAAGGGAGGCTTTGGTGTATTCAAGCAGAAGCCTGACTTTCTCATCAATATCTCCGACTGCAAATGTATAAGCGCTATCGCCATACCATCCGTTCAAAACAACTCCGCAATCAATTGATATTATATCCCCTTCTTTCAAAACATAATCCGAAGGAATACCATGAACCACTTCGTCATTGACAGATGTGCAAAGGGTTTTCGGAAAACCACCATATCCTTTAAAAGCCGGAATCCCTCCATTATCACGCAGAAATGTTTCAGCAATTTCGTCAAGATAAAGAGTGGTAACACCGGGTCTGATAAATGAGGCAACCTCAGAAAGTGCACGAGACACGAGCAAATTACTCTCTCTTAACATCCCAACCTCTTCCTCTGTCTTTAAATACAACATCAAAGAACTTTAAACTGATTAAATTGCTGTAACAGCACCTGTTCTTCCTTTAATACGGCCCGATTTCATAAGGCCGTCGTAATGACGCATAAGCAGATGACTTTCTATCTGCTGAAGCGTGTCAAGAACAACTCCTACAAGAATAAGCAGGGATGTACCACCGTAAAACTGAGCAAACCGCGGTGTTATACCTGTCCTCACAGCTAAAGCCGGCAAAACGGCAACCAGTGCCAGGAAAACTGATCCTGGCAAAGTAATTCTTGACATGATTGTATCAAGAAATTCTACTGTTTTTCTTCCGGGTTTAATACCCGGGATAAAACCTCCGTTCTTCTTCATGTCCTCGGCCATCTGAACCGGATTAATTGTAATAGCTGTGTAAAAGTAAGTAAATAAGATTATCAGGATGGCTGTAACAAGGTTATACCAGAATCCGTACATATTGGAGAAGGCTACCACAAATACTGATCCGGAGCTCGAATAACCTGCAATAATAATCGGTAGCATCATTATAGCCTGTGCAAATATAATCGGCATTACACCGGCTGCATTTACTTTAAGAGGTATATACTGACGAACTCCTCCATACTGCTTGTTTCCTATTATTCTCCTTGCATACTGTACAGGAACACGTCGTGTACCCTGAACAAGCAGTATTGTACCAAGAATAACAACAAACAGCAGAACGATCTCAACAATCAGAGCAACTGCTCCACCTGCTCCATTCATCCTTGCCCCTGCCTCAAATACAAAACTGGTTGGCAAACGGGCTATAATACCTATCATTATAATAAGGGAAATACCATTCCCGATACCCTTGTCGGTAATCCTTTCTCCCAGCCACATTACGAACATGGTACCTGCAGTTAGTATTACCACTGAAGAAAATTTAAAGAAAAATCCTGTCAGAATAAACGCACTGGCAGGAAGCTGGGCAGAAAGGTTAACAAGGTAAGTGGGTGCCTGCAGTACTAGAATTCCGACAGTAAGGTACCTTGTGTACTGATTCATTTTGCGCCTTCCGCTTTCACCCTCTCTCTGTAATTTCTGGAAATACGGAAAAACAATTCCGAGCAACTGCACAACGATAGATGCAGAAATATAAGGCATGATACCCAGAGCAAATATTGAAGCCTGTGAGAATGCTCCTCCCGAAAACATATCGAGTAGCCCCATAATACCTGAAGAGGTTTGGCTTTTCAAACTAGCCAGCTGGGAAGGATCAATGCCTGGCAGGGATACATATTTACCCAGCCTGTATAATAATATGATTCCTAAGGTATAAATCAACCTTGCACGAAGATCTTCTATCTTGTATATATTTTTTATGGTCTGAATCAATCTCATGAACTTATAATTTTACAACGTTTCCCTTTTTCGCTTCAATTGCTTCAACTGCAGACCTGCTGAATGCATGGGCGTGTACTTCAAGTTTACTTTTGAGAGTTCCTTTACCCAGTATTTTAACAGGAGTATTTTTGGAAACCAGCCCGGCTCCTATAAGTACTTCCAGATCAATTTTTTCCAGATTACTCTTTTCAGCAAGGTTTTGAAGAGTACTTATATTGATCCCTTTATATTCCCTGCGGTTAAGATTTTTAAAACCATATTTCGGAACGCGTCTCTGAAGTGGCATCTGACCTCCTTCAAATCCTATTTTCTTTTTATATCCTGATCTGGATTTAGCGCCTTTATGTCCCCTGGTTGATGTGCCTCCTTTACCGGATCCCTGACCGCGACCCAGGCGCCTGTTTTTTCTGAATGATCCTCTGGCAGGTTTTAAATTACTCAAATCCATCACTTTATCAATAAAAATAACTTAAACATTAAATATTTTCAACTTTAACCAGGTGTCTGACTTTTACCACCATTCCTAAGATCTGGGGTGTGGCTTCATGTTCAACACTATGGTTTAATTTACGGATTCCCAAAGCTTCAAGAGTTCTTTTCTGTCTTTCGGATTTGCCGATTTTACTTTTTACCTGGGTAATACGAATCTTTGCCATCGTGATGTAGTTTACTAACCATTAAAAACTTTATTCATTGTGACACCTCTGTGTTCGGCTACCGAGTAAGGATCGCGCATCTCGAGCAGAGCAGTAAATGTTGCTTTTACAAGGTTATGAGGATTAGAAGATCCTTTTGATTTTGCAAGCACATTCTTCACACCGACACTTTCCAGAACAGCACGCATTGCACCACCAGCTTTAACACCAGTACCTTCGGATGCAGGTTTGATGAATACTTTTGCACCACCGAATTTAGCAACCTGCTCATGAGGAATAGTACCATTAATAACAGGTACCTTTATAAGGTTTTTCTTTGCATCTTCAATACCCTTGGCGATAGCTGTTGTTACCTCATTAGCTTTACCAAGTCCATGACCAACAATACCATCTTCATTACCTACAACAACGATTGCTGAGAAACTGAATGTACGTCCTCCTTTGGTAACCTTGGTAACTCTTTGGATACTAACAAGTCTATCCTTAAGTTCAAGATCGCTGGTTTTAACTTTTCTTATACCGTTTGTCATATACAATTAAAATTTTAATCCTCCTTCACGAGCTGCATCAGCAAGTGATTTTAATCTTCCATGATATTTATATCCGCTTCTGTCGAAGACAACGCTCTCAATCCCCTTCTCTTTACATTTATCAGCAAGTATTTTCCCCACCAGTTTAGCCTGTTCTGTCTTAGTAATAACTGTTTTGGGGGATATTTCTTCTGCTCTTGAACAAGCAGACAGAAGAGTAACTCTGTTCAGATCATCAATAACCTGTACATAAATCTGTTTATTGCTCCGGTAAACCGCAAGCCTCGGTTTTTCAGCAGTGCCATATATCTTCTTCCGGATCCTCATCTTGATCCTTGTTCTTCTTTCCAACTTTGTTAAGGCCATCTTCTTTAATATTTTACCATAGTTTTTATTTCACACCCTAAACACTTGCTGACTTTCCAGCCTTTCTTCTCAGCTGTTCCCCCACAAACTTGATACCTTTTCCTTTATAGGGTTCAGGCGGACGAAGGGATTTGATCTTGGCCGCTATATGTCCTATAAGTTGTTTATCGATACTTGTCAGTGTAATGATGGGATTACTCCTTCTTTCAGTTCTTGTCTCTACTTTCACTTCCACGGGAAGTTCAATGACAATATCATGCGAAAGACCAAGGCTCATCTCCAGTTGTTGTCCCTTTGCTTCAGCACGGTAACCAACTCCGACAAGTTCGAGCTCCTTCTTGTACCCCTCCGAAACACCAGTAACCATATTGGCAATCAACGCTCTGTAAAGACCATGTATCGATTTATGATTTTTTGAATCTGATGGTCGTGATAATACAACATTGTCATCAGCAACTTCTACTTTAAGGTCCGTGTTAACTGCCTGCGACAGCTCTCCCAATGGTCCCTTAACACTTACCACATTAGTATCACTAACACTGACAGTGACACCTTTTGGCAGGTTTACAGGTAGTTTTCCTATTCGTGACATTAAGTTATCCTCCCAATTAGTAAACGTAACATAATACTTCTCCGCCAATATTCTCTTTTTTTGCCTCTTTATCGGTCATCAATCCCTGTGAGGTTGATATTATGGCAATGCCTAATCCGTTAAGCACCCTGGGCATATCATCGACTCCGACATATTTCCTGAGCCCCGGACGGCTGACTCGCTGTAACTGTTTTATTGCAGACTTTTTGCTTCTTGGATTATATTTCAATGCAATTTTCAGGATCCCCTGCGGATTTTCTCCGTCAATGACCTTATAACTCAGGATATAACCCATCTCAAATAGAATTCTGGCGACTTCCTTCTTCAGATTGGATGCCGGAGCTTCAACAACTTTATGGCCGGCCATAATGGCATTCCTTATTCGGGTCAGTAAATCTGCTATCGGATCAGTCATTTTATATTTAGTATATAGTTTATAATCATTAAATAATCACCAGCTTGCTTTTTTAATACCCGGAATGAGGCCGAATGCCGCCATCTCCCTGAATGTAATCCTGCTGATGCCAAACTGTCTCATATATCCCCTTGCACGGCCGGTTATCTTACAACGATTGTGCATCCTGTTCGGATTTGAGTTTCTTGGCAGACGGCTCAGTGCCACATAGTCCCCTTCTGCTTTCAACCTGGCTCTTTTAGCTGCATATTTCTCAACCAGTCTGGCTCGCTTAACCTCTCGGGCTTTCATCGATTCTTTTGCCATAAAATTAGTTTTTAGTGTTTTTGAATGGTAAACCAAAATGTCTGAGCAAAGCCAGTCCTTCTTCGTCTGTATTGGCAGAAGTAACAAACGTTACCTGCAGACCCATTATTTTTGCTATCTTATCGAGGTCTATCTCAGGGAAAATTATCTGCTCAGTAATTCCCAGCGTATAGTTGCCGCGGCCGTCAAATTTTGTATTTATACCTTTGAAGTCACGTATTCTGGGAAGTGCGACTGCAATAAGTCTCTCAAGAAATTCATACATCTTTTCTTTTCGCAATGTAACCATCACACCTATAGGCATATTCCTTCTCAGCTTAAAGTTGGAAATATCTTTTGTCGAATATGTCTGAACTGCTTTCTGCCCTGTTATTTCTGTTAATTCCTTCACACTGAATTCAAGCAGTTTTTTATCGGCGATAGCCTGACCTACACCCTGACTGAGAACTATTTTATTCAATCGGGGAACCTGCATCACAGTTGTATATCTGAACTCCTTCATTAATGCAGGAACGATCTCGTCTTTATACTTGGTTTTCAAAGCAGGTACGTACATTACTTGATCTCCTCTCCTGATTTTTTTGAATAACGAACTAATTTGTTTTTATCATTAAGTCTTTTCCCCACACGTGCAGGTTTCCCGGTTGTGGGATCAACAAGCATCAGGTTTGAGATATGAACAGGTGCTTCTTTCCTTATTATTCCACCCTGCGGAGATTTTGCATTTGGCTTTGTATGTTTTGATACCATATTCACTCCTTCCACGAAAGCTTTGTTCTTATCCCTGTTAACCTCAAGAACCCGTCCTTTCTGACCTTTTGACTCACCGGTTATAACTATAACCGTATCCCCTTTCTTAATATGTAATTTTTTCTGCATCTATAAGTATTTAAATACATTATAACACTTCTGGTGCCAGTGAAACAATCTTCATATACCGATCGCGCAGCTCTCTGGCCACCGGTCCGAAGATTCGTGTACCCCTCACTTCGTCAAGATTGTTAAGAAGAACAACTGCATTATCATCAAACCGGATGTAGGAACCGTCCGAGCGACGTATCTCCTTCTTTGTCCTGACCACAACGGCTTTACTCACTGTGCCTTTTTTTGCCTCACCTGAAGGAAGTGCGCTTTTCACGCTGACAACTACCTTATCACCTATTGTAGCATATCTTTTTTTGCTTCCGCCAAGAACCCGGATACATAAAACCTCCTTGGCTCCTGAATTATCTGCTACGGTCAATCTGCTTTCCTGCTGTATCATAACTATTTGGCTCTTTCGATTATTTCGACAAGTCTCCAGGTTTTGTTCTTACTCAAAGGCCTGGTCTCTGAAATACGTACAGTATCACCTATATTGCATGCATTATCCTCATCATGAGCCATCATATTTTTTGTACGGTTAATGAACTTCTTGTAAATAGGGTGTTTAATCTTTGTTCTGACGGCAACAACAATAGATTTGTTCATTTTGTTACTGACAACTACACCGATACGTTCTTTTCTAAGTTTCCTTCCCATCGCTGATATGTCTATTTAGAATTCTTGTTCAACTCCCTCAAACGCAATTCGGTCAGGAGGCGTGCAATAGTATGCTTCACATCCGTGATTTTTTGAGTATTATCAAGGGGAGTGATTGCATGATTAAGCTTCATGCGAACAAGCGTTGTCTTTTCTGTGTCGATACGCTCGAGAAGATCCGATGTGCTTAATTCCCTTATTTCCGAAATTTTCATCTCTATATATTTTTATTCCTTTACGTAATCGTGTCTGACGACGAATTTTGTAATGATTGGAAACTTCTGTGCACCCAGGCGCAAAGCCTCTTTAGCTACTTCAAAGGGTACTCCGTCGGCTTCAAGCAATATCCTTCCTGGTGTAACTGGTATCACAAAACCTTCGGGCGCTCCTTTCCCTTTACCCATACGTACTTCGGCAGGTTTCTTCGTTATTGGTTTGTCGGGGAAAATGCGTATCCATAACTGGCCTTCACGCTTCATGTGCCGGGTAACAGCCTGCCTGGCTGCCTCAATCTGCCTTCCCGTGATCCAGCTTGCTTCAAGGGCTTTGACTCCAAACGATCCGAATGCCAGTTGATTACCTCTCTGGGCGTTTCCTTTCATTTTCCCTTTCTGGGCTCTTCTGTATTTGGTCCTCTTAGGTTGTAACATGACTCAAATATCTTAATTTGATTATTCTTTCTTACAAAAAGTTTATTTCTTTGTTTTTCTCTTCAAGCCTTTATTCTTTGCGTTCCTTGCACCAATATTTGGACTCAGGTCCCTTTTCCCATATACTTCCCCGTTACAAATCCAGACTTTTATTCCAATACGGCCAACTTTGGTATGAGCCTCTGCAACGGCATAGTCAATGTCGGCACGAAAAGTGTGCAAAGGAATACGCCCTTCCTTATAGGTCTCGCTTCGTGCCATCTCTGCACCTCCGAGACGTCCGGAGATAAGTACTTTTATTCCTTCAGCTCCCATCCGCATGGTTGAAGCTATTGACATTTTTATTGCACGTCGGTAAGAAATCTTCCCTTCAACCTGCCTTGCAATATTATTAGCAACTATATTAGCATCAAGTTCGGGACGCTTAACCTCAAATATGTTAATCTGAACCTCCTTTTTCGTAATTTTTTTCAGTTCCTCCTTAAGCTTGTCAACTTCCTGTCCTCCCTTACCAATTATAATTCCCGGACGTGCAGTATTAACGGTTACGGTAATTAGCTTAAGTGTTCGTTCAATAACGATTTTGGAGATACTGGCTTTGGCTAAACGTGCATTCAGGTATTCTCTGATTCTGGTATCTTCAAGCAGTTTGTTGGAAAAGTCTTTTCCGCCATACCAGTTTGAATCCCATCCTTTGATTATTCCCAGTCTGTTACCTATCGGATTTACTTTTTGTCCCATTTATATCATTTTGATGTTTTTTCAACTTCCTTGTTCATGCTGTCGAGCACCAGTGTAACATGGTTTGACCTCTTTCTTATCCTGTAGGCTCTTCCCTGTGGTGCTGTCTGGAGTCTCTTCAGCGTACGGGCACCGTCAACACTGATCTTTTTAATAAACAGGCCACTCTCTTCAATCCGGACTCCCTCGTTTTTTGCCTGCCAGTTGGCAATAGCTGAAAGGAGAAGTTTTTCCACCCTGCGTGATGCTTCCTGAGGACTGAATCTCAGCATATCAAGAGCCTTGTTCACTTCCATTCCTTTTATCAGTCCTGTTACAAGCCGTATCTTCCTCGGAGAAGTCGGACAGTTTTTTAGGACTGCCTGATATCTGTTCCTTGCGGCTTCTTTCCTCTTTTCAGCTGTATTTCTTTTTCTTGCACCCATTGCTTTTCGTTATTCATTCTTTACATCACCTATTTATTGCCGGAGTGTCCCCTGAATGTACGGGTTGGAGAAAATTCCCCCAGTTTATGACCTACCATATTCTCCGTAATATAAACAGGTATAAATTTGTTACCGTTGTGAACTGCTATAGTATGCCCTACAAAGTCAGGTGAGATCACTGATCTCCTTGACCATGTCTTGAGTACTGATTTTTTATGTCCCTGATTCATTTCAAGAATCCTTTTATCGAGTTTATAATCGATGAACGGGCCTTTTTTAATAGATCTGCTCATATTATATCAATTATTTTTTCCTTCTTTCAATGATCTGTTTTGAAGAATATTTCTTGTTCTTACGTGTTTTGAAACCCTTGGAAGGTATACCTTTGCGCGACCGTGGATGTCCACCGGAAGCTCTTCCTTCACCACCACCCATCGGATGATCTACCGGATTCATAACAACTCCTCTTACTCTTGGGCGGCGGCCCTTCCACCGCGAACGACCCGCTTTACCTGACTTTTCCAGGTTATGATCAGGATTCGAAACAGTACCTATTGTAGCCCGGCATGTTGTAAGGATCATCCTTGTCTCACCTGAAGGGAGCTTTACTGTGGCATACTTGCCTTCACGGGCAGAGAGCTGGGCATACGTGCCGGCACTCCGTGCCAGAGATCCTCCCTTGCCTGGTTTGAGCTCAATGTTATGGACAATGGTTCCCAGAGGTATGTCACTAAGGAACATCGTATTACCAACTTCCGGTGTTGCCGCATTCCCTGACATTAGTGTTTGCCCAATCTGAAGCCCGGCAGGTGCAATTATGTATCTCTTTTCTCCGTCACTATAGACAATTAATGCAATCCTTGAAGACCTGTTAGGATCATATTCAATAGATTTAACTGTTGCAGGAATACCATCTTTATCCCTGAGAAAATCGATTACCCTGTACATCTTTTTATGACCGCCTCCGATGTATCTTATAGTCATTTTACCGCTAACATTCCTTCCTCCTGTCTTTTTAAGAGGTTGAAGTAAGGATTTCTCCGGCACAGTGCTTGTAATAGTATCAAATGCACTTATAAATTTGTGTCTCTGTCCTGGTGTTACAGGTTTTATTTTTTTAATTGCCATAAAGCTGTTTATATATTGCTGTAGAAATCAATTTTGTCTCCCTCTGCCAAAGTAACAACCGCTTTTTTTGTTGAGGCTGTTTTCCCGACCAGAAGACCCGATTTTGTATGACGCGATTTAACTTTCCCTCCATAACGCATAGTGTTTACAGAATCGACCGTAACTCCGTAAAGTTCTTCAACGGCTTTCTTTATCTGCAGTTTATTTGCGTTTTTAGCAACAAGAAAACCATAGCGATTGAACTTATCGCCCTGGCTTGTCATCTTTTCCGTTACTATCGGTTTAAGTAAAATATTCATATTTCACATTTTCTAATTTTTAAAAGTTGCCTGCAAAACGTCAACTGCACTCTCTACAAGTATCAGTTTTGATGCTTTCATTATAGTGTAAGTATTTAATTCTCCGGCTATTACAACCTCCAGGCCTTGCACATTTCGGGATGACAAATATATATTTTTATTTTGTTCCGGTAAAACAAAAATGGATTTTTTATTCCCGATATTCAGGTTATTACCGATTTTCAGAATATCCTTTGTTCTCGGAGCTTCCAGAGAAAAATCCTCCAGCACGATAATATTATTTGATGATGCCTTGTACGAAAGTGCTGATTTTCTGGCCAGTTGCTTAACCTTCCTGTTAAGTTTGAAGCCATAGAATCGTGGTTGAGGACCAAACACACGACCACCACCCCGAAAAATCGGATTCTTTATACTTCCTGCCCGGGCAGTACCTGTTCCTTTTTGCCTTTTTATTTTCCTGGTACTTCCAACTATTTCTGAACGCTCTTTGGATTTATGAGTTCCCTGTCTGTTGTTTGCCAAAAACTGCTTGGTATCCAGATAAATAGCATGGTCATTTGGTTCAATGGCGAAAATTGAATCATTAAGATTGACCTTTCTTCCGGTTTCTTGACCGTCAATATTAAGAATATTTAATTCCATTATTTTGTAATTATTACGTAACCACCTTTACGACCCGGAACCGGGCCTTTAACAATAATCATATTATTTTCCGGCAAAAGCTTAATAACCCTCATACTTATTGACATCACCTTTTCCCCTCCTGTGCGTCCTGCCATTCTCATGCCGGGAAATACTCTTGAGGGGAATGATGAAGCTCCCAGGGAACCCGGTGCTCTGCCTCGGTTATGCTGTCCGTGCGTTTGTCCGCCTACACCACTAAAATTATAACGTTTAACAACTCCCTGAAATCCTTTTCCTTTCGACCATCCTCTTACATCAACCCACCTGTCAGGCCTGAATAGTTCAGCTGTAAGTATCTCGCCCTCCTTAACCTGTCCGGCATCAAAACCGGTAAACTCAACCAACTTTCTTTTGGGAGTTGTGTTAGCTTTCCTGAAATGGCCAAGTTCAGCTTTAGTGGTATGTTTTTCCTTCTTTTCGTCAAATCCGAGCTGTACAGAACTATAACCGTCTTTTTCCACAGTTTTGACCTGAGTAACAACACATGGACCGGCTTGCAGCACAGTACAGGGAATATTCCTCCCGTTTTCATCAAAAACGGAGGTCATTCCAATCTTTTTACCAATTAAACCCTGCATATCTAGTATCTTTTCCTGTTTCACACTTTAATTTCAACTTCAACTCCACTGGGAAGCTCAAGTTTCATGAGAGCATCGATGGTTTTTGGCGTTGAGCTGTAAATATCAAGTAACCGTTTATAAGATGAAAGCTGAAATTGTTCTCTTGCTTTCTTGTTTACAAACGGGGAACGAAGAACTGTGAAGATCTTCTTGTGAGTAGGAAGAGGGATCGGTCCGCTTACTACTGCGCCTGTTGATTTTACTGTTTTTACGATCTTTTCAGCGGATTTATCCACCAGATTATGATCGTAAGATTTAAGTTTGATGCGTATTTTTTGACTCATTTATTTAAAAAATTTTCCCTTTTGTAACTTCCACTATTCTGTTTGCTATTTCTTCAGGTACTTCTTCGTAATGCGAAAACTCCATTGTTGAAGTCGCCCTGCCGGATGTAAGTGTTCTGAGCACAGTAACATAACCGAATTTTTCGGCCAGAGGCACCTTAGCTCTTATAACCCTTGAGCCTGCTTTGGATTCCATACCTTCCACCTTACCTCTTCTTCTATTAAAATCACCTATTACATCACCGACATACTCTTCAGGTGTAACAACCTCTGTTGACATTATAGGTTCCAGAAGAACCGGATTGCATTTGCCAGTATACTTTCTGAAAGCCTGTTTGGCTGCAATCTCAAAGGATAGAGCATCAGAGTCAACAGGATGGTACGAACCGTCCTTAAGGACTACTTTAAGGTTATCAAGGGGAAACCCGGCCAGAGGACCATTAGCCATTGCTTCACGGAATCCCTTTTCTATTGAGGGGATAAACTCTTTTGGAATGCTCCCGCCTTTAGTTTCATTAATAAACTGAAGACCCCTGATATTATCATCGGTTGGCATAAGCATAATAGAGATGTCGGCAAACTTGCCTTTACCACCGGTCTGTTTCCTGAATATCTCCCGGAACTCTGCTGCCGTTGTAATAGCCTCTTTATATGCAACCTGCGGAACACCCTGATTACATTCAACTTTAAATTCCCTCTTCAGGCGGTCGATAAGTATTTCCAGATGCAGTTCTCCCATACCATGGATAATCGTCTGTCCGCTGTCAGGGTCGGTTTTTACCTGGAATGTTGGATCCTCTTCAGCAAGTTTGCTGAGTGCGAGTGAAAGCCTTTCAACATCTACCTGGGTTTTTGGTTCAATTGCCACACCGATGACCGGCTCGGGAAAATCCATCGACTCAAGTACTATTGGTTTATGGATAGCACAGAGAGTATCGCCTGTTTTAAGGTCTTTAAAACCTACACCAGCACAGATATCTCCAGCTGATATGCTGTCTTTGGGATTCTGCTTGTTTGCATGCATCTGGAACAAACGGTTGATCCGTTCTCTCTTCCCGGTACGCACATTCAAAACAGTATCTCCTGCTCTCAGAATTCCTGAATAAATCCTTAAAAATACAAGCCTGCCCACAAAAGGATCAGTAGCTATTTTAAAGACAAGAGCTGCCAATGGACCTTCATCGTCAGATTCACGAGTAATCTCGTTATCATTCCTGGGATCAAAACCTCTAACGGCCCCGATATCAACGGGTGAAGGAAGAAAAGCAACAATGGCATCGAGAAGGCTCTGAATACCTTTGTTCTTCAAAGCAGCTCCACACAGGACCGGTACTGTAAGCCTCTGATTAACTGATTTTCTTAGTGCTGTTAATACTTCATCCACTGTAATTGAATCATGATCCTCGAGGTATCTGGCCAGAATTGAATCGTCAACCTCAGCCACAGAATCAATAAGTTTACCTCTCCATTCATTTGCTTCTTCAAGAAGTTCCTCCGGAATATCTTCAACTTCAAAATTTGAACCTGTTATATCGTTCTCGTAATACACAATTGCCTTCATCCTTATAAGATCTACAATCCCTCTGAAATCCTCTTCTGAACCAATGGGTATTTGTATAGGGACTGAATTAGCTCCCAGTTTCGTTTTAATCTGGTGGGCAACATTGAAGAAATCTGCGCCTGCACGATCCATTTTATTGATAAAGGCAATTCGTGGAACACGGTATTTATTTGCCTGTCTCCAGACAGTTTCCGACTGTGGTTCAACACCCCCGACTGCACAGAAGATGGCAACTGCCCCATCAAGCACCCTCAGTGACCTCTCAACTTCAACAGTAAAATCAACATGACCGGGAGTATCAATAATATTAATTTTAAATTCTTCGCCTTTGTATTTCCAGTATGTTGTCGTGGCGGCAGAAGTTATTGTAATACCTCTTTCCTGCTCCTGAACCATCCAGTCCATCTGGGCATTGCCATCATGTACCTCTCCCATTCGATGAGTCCGGCCGGTATAATACAGAATACGTTCTGTAGCAGTGGTCTTGCCGGCATCGATGTGGGCCATGATCCCGATGTTTCTGGTATATTTCAGGTTTTTATCCATCTTTTCTTCTGCCAATCAGATAATCAAAACCGGAAATGAGCGAAGGCCTTATTAGCCTCTGCCATCCTGTGAGTATCTTCTTTCTTTTTATAAGCTCCGCCTTCAAGTTTATATGCGGCCATTAGCTCAGCAGCAAGCCGCTCAGCCATTGAATGGCCTGATCTTTTCCTTGCAAAGGATATCATGTTTTTCATGCTGATACTTACCTTCCTGTCGGTACGAATCTCCATTGGTACCTGGAATGTAGCACCACCAACTCTCCTTGCTTTTACTTCTACCTGAGGAGTGACATTATCAAGAGCCTGCCTGAAAATCTCAAGAGGAGTCTTGCCTTCACTCTTGAATTTTTCACCAACAATATCAAGGGAGTCGTAGAAAATTTTAAAAGCGAGGTTTTTTTTGCCATTAAGCATAAGATTATTAACAAACCTTGTTACAAACGGATCGTTGTATTTAGGATCCGGTAACAGAATCTTCTTTCTGGGTTTTGTCTTTCTCATTATCTTATTCCTTTAACTGTTGTTATTTCTTTGGTCTTTTTGCACCATATTTCGACCTTCTCTGAGTACGTCCGTCAACTCCCGAAGTATCCAGTGCACCACGAATAAGGTGGTATCGGACGCCAGGCAGATCTTTTACCCTTCCGCCTCTGATAAGTACTATGGAGTGTTCCTGGAGATTATGACCCTCCCCGGGAATATAAGCATTAACTTCTTTCTGGTTGGTAAGCCTTACCCTGGCTACCTTCCTCATAGCTGAATTACGTTTCTTGGGTGTGGTAGTATAAACACGAACACACACCCCTCTTCTTTGAGGACATGCATCCAGAGCAGGTGCCTTACTTTTATCAACGAGAATTTTCCTGCCTTTTCTTACTAACTGCTGTATTGTCGGCATAAATCCAATTATTTTAGCATTAATTTTTACTCAAAAAAATGGTGTGCAAAGGTATTGTTTTTTATTTCTTAATTTACTAACGAGCATCATAATTTTTTCATAACACCATATTATCCAGGCTTAACAATCCTGACCATTAACAATAATCAGCTATTGAGTTTTATTCTTAGACAATATTTCTTACTTAATGATGTAAGCTACTAACAGGTACCTTCCCGATCTTTCCCCGCGAAAAAATTTTGTAAACTTACCTGGAAAGAAAAACCGGTACTCCTGTATTTCAAAAAACTTGTGCAAAGAAAATAATAATTTTGTAATTATAACCTCTTTCTTAAACTGTTTTTAAAAAATTATTAATTTTGTCCCCTCAAAATCAGGGTATATTAAAAGTATAATATAAAATTTCCAGGTAACAATGAAAACATACCAGACTGACCAGATAAAGAACCTTTGTCTGCTTGGTAACTCCGGATCAGGAAAAACAACCCTTGCAGAAGCAATGCTCTTTAATGGCAGCTCTATAGAGCGACGCGGTACAATCGAAGGTAAAAACACAGTTTCGGATTATCGCCCGATTGAACATGAGAATGGGAACTCTGTCTTCTCAACCGTTCTTTATACTGAATTACAGAACAAAAAAATTAATATCCTCGACGTACCGGGTTTAGACGATTTCTGTGGCGGTGTGATCTCTTCCCTGCATGCTGCTGACTGTGCTCTAATGGTTATCAACGTACAGAATGGTGTTGAAGTAGGTTCTGATATACATTTCCGTCATGCGGAAAACGTTCATAAACCGCTTATTCTGGTTGTCAATGGCCTGGATCATGAAAAAACCAACTTTGAGAAGTCAGTTGAAATGATGAAGGAACGCTTTGGCAACGATGTTGTTCTTATTCAATACCCTGCTAATGAAGGTGTTGGATTTAATTCAATTATTGATATCCTTAAGATGAAAATGCTCCAGTATCCCAGCGAGGGAGGAGCAGCAAAGATTGTTGATATACCGGCCGAACATAAAGACAAAGCTGCCGAATTACATAATGCCCTTATCGAAAAGGCAGCTGAGAGCGATGAATCACTTATGGAACTCTTCTTTTCAAACGATACCCTTACTGAGGATGAAATAAAAAAAGGAATTGCAAAAGGTATTGTAACAAGAGGTATGTTTCCGGTGTTCTGTATCTCAGCGAAAAATAATGTCGGAGTGGATTCACTCCTTGATTTTATTGTAAATGAAGCACCGTCAGTTACTGATTTACCGGCACCGGTGAACAGCAAAGGAAAAGAGGTAAAACCAGATCCGGCAGGTCCTGCTTCTGTATTTATCTTTAAATCATCAATTGAAGAACACATTGGAGAGATAAACTACTTCAAGGTTTATTCCGGCAAGGTTACTGAAAACCTTGATGTTATCAATAGTAATAACAGTACAAGGGAGAGGCTCTCACAGCTATATATCTGCGCAGGTAAGAACCGGACAAGAGTGTCGGAACTATATGCCGGTGACATTGGAGCTTTAGTTAAACTTAAAAATACCAGAACAAATCATACTCTGAATGCTCCCGGCAATGACTGGAAATATGAGGAAATAAGATTTCCGGAACCCAAATATCGTACAGCCATCAAAGCACAGAGTGAGAGTGATGATGAGAAGCTTGGCGAAGCCCTCAATAAGATACATCTTGAAGATCCAACAATCATTATTGAGTATTCCAAGGAACTGAAACAGATCATAGTACACGGACAGGGGGAATATCATCTTAACATAATGAAATGGCACCTCGATAATATTTACAGAATTCCTGCCAACTTAAATACTCCAAAGATCCCATATCGGGAGACAATAACTAAAGCCGCACAGGCGGACTACCGTCATAAAAAACAATCTGGTGGTGCCGGGCAGTTCGGTGAGGTTTATATGATCATTGAACCTTATGAAGAGGGTTCCCGTGAAGTATCAATGCAAAAGATTGCAGGTAGGGAGATCAAACTTTCAGTAAGAGATAAGGAAGAGATCGATCTTCAGTGGGGAGGAAAACTTGTTTATGTAAACTGCATTGTGGGAGGATCGATCGACGCCCGTTTCATGCCGGCAATACTGAGGGGCATAATGGAAAAGATGGAAGTTGGTCCGCTGACAGGATCATATGCAAGGGATATAAGGGTTTATGTTTACGACGGAAAGATGCATCCAGTAGATTCCAATGAAATATCTTTCAGGCTTGCCGGACGTAATGCATTCAGCATAGCATTCAAGAATGCCGGTCCTAAAATCCTTGAGCCAATATATGATGTTGAGATCATGGTTCCGTCAGATCGTATGGGAGATGTCATAAGCGATCTCCAGAGTCGTCGCGGATTGGTACTTGGTATGTCAAGTGAAAAAAGATTTGAAATTATTAAGGCTAAAGTACCCCTCGCGGAAATGAATAAATACTCAACTGCTCTGAGCTCATTAACCGGAGGACGTGCAATGTATTCCATGAAGTTTGCGGAATATTCCCAGGTTCCCGGAGATGTTCAGGATGCTGTAATCAAAGCTTACGCTGAAGAGGAGGAAGAGGAATAGAACTCAGTATTTTAAGCACACTTTATTCAAAGCAGAGAGGGGGTTGGGAGTGAGTGCATGTCAAACCTATACAGTCATTATAACATCCCAGACAAATGCCCTGATGCCGACATCCTCGTTCATAACATCAATTTTTTTCACTTTATCTAGTACTGTCTCTACAATATCATCCTCAACAATGGTAAGAACTCCTTTGTTGATCTCCGGCCATGTATGTGTACCAAGATGCGGAACACCGGTACTGGTGCCTCTTCCCTGCATGTTCTCCCACAGCGAATAACCTCTGACACCAAGTTTGTCCAGCATATACTCTATTTTCTCTGTGTGAGCCTGATTATAAATTATCATTATTGCCTTCATCATCTTTAATTTGTTAAATTATTGATTCTCATTTTCATTTTCTCCGTTAAGAAACTTTAACTCAGAATATATTGCAAGATGTTTGTTCCTTTCCCCATGTTTTGCAAAAACTGCATAAATTACAGGTACAAGAACAAGTGTAACGAAAGTTGAGAATACCAGCCCTCCGATAACAGAAATACCCATCGGACTCCAGAGCTCTGAACCCGGACCACTGCTTAAAGCCAGTGGCAGCATTCCGAGAATAGTTGTGGCAGAGGTCATAAAGACAGGTCTGAGCCTGGACCTTCCTGAAACTGCAATAGCTTCATATAATTCGAGACCTCTCTCGCGCATCAGATTAATAAAATCAACCAGCACAATGGCATTCTTTACAACAATACCTATGAGCAATACAGCCCCGATTCCTGAGATTACACTCAGGGTAGTACTTGTGACCCACAAGGCTATTGCCACGCCCGAGAAGGCAAACGGGATAGAGAACATTATGATAAATGGCATCTTGAGCGATTCAAACTGCGAAGCCATGACCAGATACACGAGTATAAGGCTCACAACCAGAAGCAGTGCAATATCCATAAATGCCTCCATCTGCTCCTCTATTGCTCCGGATATTTGGACCATTACTCCTGAAGGCTTTGGAGTTGAATCAATTGCATCCTGGATATCTTTCTGGAGATCAGTAAGTGATCGCTTATATGGAGTTAGGGAGACCCTGACGATCCTTTCTTTTCGTTTACGTTCAATGCTTGGCGGAGCCCAGAACTCTTTTATCTCAGCTATTTCACCCAGCCTGACAATCTGTCCCATTTGATTGGTTATCCCTATATTCTCTATGTCAGTCAGCGTGCTTCTTGCATTCTTTTTATACCTGACAACCACATCATATTCATCTCCGAACTGCCGCAATCTGGTAGCAGTGAGCCCTGCGACCCTGTTCCTGACAGCTGCAGCAACCATGGCCGTATTCAGCCCGCTGGAACTCATTTTATTCTGATCGAATATAATCTGAAGCTCTGGTTTGGACCTGTCACGACTTATCGTAACGTCCTTTGCTCCCTCTATCTTTTCTATCTTATCTGCAAGTTCTTTTGCAACAATGTTTGTTGCGGTAATGTCATACCCATAAACCTCCACTTCCACAACGTTTCCTCCAAAACTTCCCATGTCGGCTGTTGTGGATATATTAAAATCAACTATTTCAGGATAAACAGCAAAATCCTTTCTCATTTCTTCAGCAATATCCCACACATTTCTGTTACGCTCATTTACAGGGATCAAACTATAAGTACTTTGAATTATATGTGTTGCACCGGCACTCCATATCGAGCTCCAGCCTCCCTGGTCATCACTTCCTGTGGAGGTCGAAATCAGGTCAATCTCAGGATATTTTGCCTTGACCAGGCTGTCAAGCATATCAGCTAATCTGACTGATTTGTCCACTCTTGTTCCGGTCTGAAGCTCTACTGTGGCATAAATCGTTGATTCATCCGCTTCCGGGAAAAACTCGGTATCGACTACACCGAAGAGGCTCATTGATATAATAAAGACTATTATCGAAAGAATTGTGACAACCTTCTTATGATGCAACGCCCATCGCAGGGTTTTTTCATAGAATTTATCGAACAGGTCCAGACCTTTTCTTATACTTCCGTCATATGTCCATAATGGAGGATTCCGTTTAACCGGCCGGTATTTCAGCATCAGGGCGCTTAATGTCGGAGTAAGGGTTATTGCTGCAACCGTGGAAGTTACAATGATGATTGTAACACTCATCCCAAGCTGCTTGAAAAGAACTCCTGTAAGACCTTTAACGAAGGTAAGGGGGAAGAAGACTGCAACAACAGTAAGGGTTGTTATTATTACCGCAAGCCATACTTCATTTGTCGCATAAATTGCTGCTTCTCTGGGCCGGCTTCCTCTTTCGATATGTCTCGCTATATTCTCCAGAACAACAATGGCGTCATCGACCACCATACCGATTGCAATGGAAAGTGAGACAAGTGAGATTATATTAATCGAAGCATCTGATACAAAAAGATATATGAACGCAACTACCAGCGAAACAGGAATTGTAAATATTACTATTATTGTCGCTCTCCACCTTCCAAGGAAGAAAAGAACAACAAGAACAACAAAAATTGCAGCATACAATAATGTGTGCGACAGGTTGTTAATCGAATCGGTTATGAAAGAAGCACTGTCAAAAAGCTTCTCTATTTTTATGTCGGGAGGAAGATCCTTTTGCAGATCCTCTAAAGACTTTTCAATTTCCCTTGTAATCTTAACCGTATTACCACCTGACTGTTTCTGAACAAAGACTCCCATTCCGCGCTCTCCGTTAATCTTGGTATCAAGCTTTGATTCGCGGATGGTATCCCTTACTTCAGCTATGTCTTTCAGATATACTGCATTACCATTATAGTTACTGACTACAATATTCTTAACTATATCACTTTCAGGGAATTCGCCCTGGATACGAAGGGGATAATCTGTCTGTCCCATTTCAAGGTATCCTGCAGGCATATTTATATTCTCAGCTCCAAGAATACTACCAATCTGCTCAATGGTCAGATGATAAGCCTCCATCTTGCGGGGATCGACATCAATGTATATTCTTCTCCCGGGCACACCAGTAAGTGAAACATTACCAACACCTTCAATCCTGTTTAACGGATTGACGATTTTTTCATCAAGGATCTTTTCAAGCCCTGCATAACTTTCACTGGCTGTCACAGCATAGAAAATTATTGGCATCATGCTCGAGTTAAATTTTATTATCGTCGGGTCCTCACAATCCTCCGGCAAAAAATTCAACACAAAATTCATGTTACTCCGGATATCATTCATTGCCTCATCCAGATTTGAACCATATTCAAAACTCAGGAAAATCACCGAAACTCCGTCGCTTGAGGTAGAAATAAGCTCTTTAAGATTACTCACAGAATTAAGGGCATCTTCAAGCGGACGGGTTACATTGGTCTCAACATCTGATGCACTAGCCCCGGGATAGGTTGTAAGAACTGAAACGAACGGCAATTCTATTTCGGGGTAAAGATCCACCGGCAGGTTTACCAGCGAATATAATCCTATAACAATCATACCTATAAAAATCAGGATGGTTGTAACAGGTCGTTTTACAGAAGAACTATATATACTCATTTTTATATTTTTGAGATTCCAACGATTATTGTACTATTTCAATTTTATCTTCGCTTATCAGCCCCGACTGGCCCTCAGTGATGACAAGGTCACCCTCTTTCAAATTTTCCGAAATGATTTCAAGATTATCATCAAACCTTTTACCGATTAACACCTCCACTCTTCTGGCTACTCCGCCGCTTGCTACAAAAACATACCTGATATTTGTTCCCTCCTGCATCAGCACGGTATTGGCAGGAACAACATATGTCTCAACTTCACCCAAATACATTGAAACTCTTACAAACATACCTGGTTTTAAGAGATTATTTCTGTTCGCAAGTTCAAGCTCAACATTAAAAGAACGCGTTGTTGCATTCACGGTTGGGGCTACAAGAATCACTGTTCCGGTAAAGACCTCATCCTGATATACATCAGCCGTTATTGTAGCTTTCATTCCTCTTTTTAACAAAGGATAGTATTGTTCGGATATACTAACATTCACCTTTAATGGATTTACCTGCATAAGAGTTACCACTGCAGATCTTCCGGTTGTAGTAGTTGGTGTGCCGGAATACATCTCGCCGTCCTCAAAATATTTTCCGGTAATAACCCCTGAAAATGGAGCTTTAAGGAGGGTATTCTCTTCCATGAAATCGACATTTGTCTTTAAAACATCATATTGTGTTTTCATCTGGTCATAATCCTGTTGCTTAACAGCACCTGTTTTTAAAAGAGTATCCAGCCTGCTGAGATCCTTTTCAAGATTACTAAGTTGCAGTTTAAGCTGATAAAGTTGAGTCCGGTCCATAAGGAAAAGTTCATCTCCCCTGTTAACCCGGTCACTGACTTCAACATATATCCTGTCAATCCTGCCCGGAGTTGAGGGAGCCATATTAACCTCCTCAAAAGGCAGAATAGTCGCAGTATAATCAATGGTTCTGGCAATTTTTGTTTTTGCCAGAGTTGTCACTTTTACATAGATTGTGGCAGTATCAGCCTCCTCTGCAGACGCCTGGTTATTATCGGTTGCTGTGTTTTTATTCGATGTGCAGCCTGACAGAATGATCATGGTGATAAATACTGTCAAAATTCTTTTAATGTGATTCATTATATTTATTTTGAAGGTTACTTATTAAATCATCTAAATATTATTTAACAATTTATCTAATGCAAGCTTTGTCTGCAGAAGGTTCATAAGTGCCGAAACATAATTATTTTCAGCCTGGAGGTAGAGCGAATTTGCCTGTGTCAGATCAAGGCTTGAGGCCATACCTTGTTTGTATTTATTTTCCATATTCGTGTATACCCTCATGGATACTTCAACATTGTCTTTCTGACTTTTGTACTGAAGGTTAGCATTTACAAGGTTATACCGAAGCTGTTTTTCGTGGAGGAGCAACTGATCCTCAACCATTTCTTTTGTATTTCTGGCATTCTCGAGATTAATCTGGGCTTTCCTGATCCGGGTATACCTCTGACCGCTTGCAAAGATGGGAAGAGTAAGCTGCAGTCCGGCCATCGAGTTCTGGAACCATCTCAGCTCAGATATCTTGTCACCCATCCCGTTTGTGCCATAATTATAAAATCCTGACAGGGTAGGAAGAGCCGAAGCTTTTTGTGTTTTAAGTGCAAGCAGCGACATTTGTTCCTGCCCCTCAATAAGTTTGTAATCCACATTTTCTGTATGATCAAAATCCTGGGATAATAAAGCCTCAACATTAATTTCAGCAGTAAGGCCTTCGAGAGTTTCTGTAAGTATAATCCTGGTGTCAGGGGCCACTCCCAGCTGAAACCTTAGGAGATTATAATTTACTTCAATCGTGCGGTCAAGTGAACTGAGGCTGTTCTCAACCATGGTTACATTCTGCTGCATCTGGTCCACATCTGTCTTTTCAGCCATACCGGCTGCATACATCACATTAGTGGCTTTAAGAGTTTCGTTAAGATTTTCAATATTCTTCACAATTATCTCTCTCGACCGCTCAGAAAGCAGTATAAGAAAATATACATTACTCACCAATTCTTTGGTATCAAGTTCTGATTTCTCAAGGTTTTGTTCACTCAGTTGTTTGGCAAGCTTTGTGGTTTCAATTCCCAGATACAAAGGAGCGTTAAACAGAAGTATGCTTGCCTGAACACTGGCACTCGAGTTAAACTGAGATCCAAAAGTAACAGGTATCTTTTCCCCGGGCTGACCAAAAAACTCGCCGGGTAAAAGAGTGGTCATGAGTTTAAGGTTATCGGTAAACGAACCAGATGTAGTTATCTGAGGCAGTGCATTGGATATAGTCTCCCATATTGCCACTCTTGATGCCTCCACCTCCAGCCTGGCTGAAATTATCCTCTTGTTATTCTGTATTGCAAATTCCTGGGCGTCTTTCAGAGAAAGGGTTAATTCACTGCCGGTTTGTGAAAAAACTATTCCCCCTGACAATAGAAAAAATAGTGTTGTGGTAAATAACTGTTTGTTTTTCATATTTGTATAATGTTTTTTCCAGTCTGCTGTTTGTAATAAAATATTAATTATTATATGTCTCAAAAATCTGGTTCCAGGCTGTTAATCAGCTCAATCCCTTTAAAAGTGGATATACCTTTCAGATAATTTATAAAAACATTCTTTATAACATCACGCCTTGAAAACTGTTCAATGGGATATGAATCGTTGTCCAGTACTGATTTTGCTAGTTGATAGAGACAACGGTTAACCAGATCAGGATTAATATCATCCCTGAAAAGTTTCTCCTTAATTCCTCTTTCAATAACCTGAATATTATTTTTATAATCAGGCATTTCACATTTGAAAGCTTTGTTTACCAGAACCTCCTGATGAAACCTCTTCATATCTTCCTGAAAAGCAGGACTCATATTCAGAAAATGATCCCTGTTAAACTCAAGTAACCTGAATATTGCCACAATTGCATTTTCTGATTCGTTAAGGACCTTTCTGATTAAATCATTCTGCTTCTCAGTCATCCAGTTCAAAACCCCTACCAACAATTCATCCTTATTCGCAAAAATCTCATAAATAGTCCTCTTCGACATACCAAGATGATTGGCAAGAGAATCCATCGTTACTGATTTAATTCCATAAATTCTGAATAGTCCTGCTGCTTCTGTGATTATCCTGTTCCTGTTGTCCATTAATTTCCGAAATAAACCCTGCAAAAATGTGAAAACTTATTTAGTTTACAAAGTTTTATTTGTTAAATTGTGGTTACATCCCGGGGAATGCGGGAAAATACCGGTGAATAACGAAAATGGATAACGCAAAAAGAATGGATTACAGGAACAAGGAAATCTTTCTGTTGGTTGTTTTGCCCCCTTGTGTTCCCCCTGAAGGGGGAATAATTCACTCTTTTATTTGATAGCTGCTAAATAGTAATAAAAATTCTTATATTGCTTTTATAATTATTCCATATTTAAAATGGCTGAGAAGAAGAATATTTACCATGTTGATGCGTTTACCAGCGAACCCTTTAAAGGTAATCCTGCCGGGGTTTGCATCATCAATGAAGAGACGACAACAGAATGGATGCAAAATATTGCAACTGAAATGAATTTTGACTTTTGTGTGCGTTGCTTCGTCCCTTCTCTGGGCATTAATGAAGATCCTGTTACGGGCTCGGCTCATTGCGCTCTCGCTCCGTTCTGGCATATGAAAACAAACAGGACAGACTTTATTTCGCATCAGGTTTCAAAACGGACAGGTGTTTTAAAAATCTCACTCAAAGAAAAAAGGGTCGAGATTTCAGGACAGGCCAGAACAATATTCAGAGTCACTCTGCTTGTATGATACAAAATCCTGATTATGTGGTATAAAATTGATAATGAGGGCGATGTCTTTTCCCCTGCCCTCCTGGTCTATCCCGATCGGATTGAAAAGAACATCCGGAAAATGATTAAAATTTGTGGTAGTGTTAACCGGATCAGGCCACATGTAAAAACACATAAAACACCTGAAATCATTCGGTTGCAAATGAAATATGGCATATATAAGTTCAAATGCGCCACTATTTCTGAAGCCGAGATGGTAGCAAGGTGCGGTGCATCCGAAGTTCTTCTGGCATATCAGCCCGTCGGTCCCAATATAGAAAGGTTTTTCAGGCTACAGCAAGAGTTCAGCGACACAAAAATTTCATGCCTTGCTGACTCCCGGGTTGTAATAAAGCAATTATCTGAGGCAGCCCGGAGAAATAGTACTGAAGCCCTCGTCTGGATCGATATTAATAACGGAATGGACCGTACCGGAATAATCCCGGGGAAAAATGCAGTACAGCTTTTCAGGATGATTATTGATTTACCCAACCTGAAGGCAGAGGGTCTGCATGTGTATGATGGTCATATTCATGAAAAGGATTTTTCCCTCCGGCAGAAATTATGCAACGAGTCATATGCCCGGGTAACTGATCTTATAAAAGAACTTAAAAATGAAGGTATTCCCAACTTGAAAGTTATAGCAGGTGGAACACCTACATTCCCGATTCATGCCAGACGAAGAAGAGTTGAAACAAGTCCCGGAACTCTTATTTTATGGGACTACGGTTACAGCAGCTCCTTTACTGACATGGACTTCTTACATTCTGCTATACTTATGACGCGTATTATAAGCAAACCAGACAAAAACTTATTATGTCTCGATCTTGGGACCAAAGCCATTGCTTCGGAAATGCCTCAACCAAGAATAAAAATAATTGGACTTGAAAATTATACTATTATTAATCATAATGAAGAACACATGGTCATCAGGACTCCCGAATCCGTTAACCTTAATATTGGAGATGTATTATACGGGATCCCTTGGCATATATGTCCCACTGTCGACCGCTTTGATTCAGTGTATGTTGTAAGGGAGGGAAAAGTCACTGACCAGTGGAAAGTTGAGGCCAGAACAAGAAGAATTACAATTTAAAGGTGTAACGGCGAAGAAATGTATTATGTATTATAGACGATGTGTAAATGATGGCAGGCCTACTGCATCTCTGTGCATCTGTACTGCTGCGCCCTTACCGGTATAGATACACGAATCCCCTGTACTCCTTACTGTCATATTCCACATCATCCCAGCCCCTGGCCCGGATGATATAAAAATAGATACCCGGACTCGCTTTAATTGATGATTTATTGACATTTCCATCCCAGCCTTCCCAGCCCTTAAGTTTTTCTCCCTGTCCATAAAAACTATAAACCTTCAGTCCGCTTCGACTGAAAACTTCAACATTAATAAATCGTAATGATTGCGATTCTACAATAAAATAGTCATTCAAACCGTCACCATCAGGAGTAAACACATTCGGGATATAAAGTAGAGAGGGATCAACAATAATTTTATCATATCTCAATGAATTAATACAGTGAAGTTCGCTTTCAATAGTGAGCTTTACCGTGTATTCACCCGGTATATAATAAGTATGCGGTTCAGGATCCTTCAATACTGAAATGGTATCATCCCCAAACTCCCATTTGTACTCAACACCTCTTATCGATTTATCTGTAAAAGTCACTTCTAGCGGAGCTTCACCCTGTACAGGATAAACTGCGAAATCAGCCTTAACGTGAATCGACTCATAAAAGAATGAAGATGTGTTGTTACAGGCAAAACTGTCAGTGACCTCAAGCATGTATGTAACATCAACAAGGGGAGGATTAAAAGTCTGTGGATTAAGTTCTATGTCGGGATAAGGTATAGACGATACTGGGTCGGACGACCAGAGGAATCTC
>Ga0307430_1000079_pt1 | contig 87551 bp, 73 predicted proteins | sample SalMarWE160130MG_FD_202159 | JGI IMG/M metagenome (GOLD analysis project Ga0307430, IMG submission 202159) | Salt marsh sediment microbial communities from the Plum Island Ecosystem LTER, Massachusetts, United States - WE1603-130 | ecosystem: Environmental > Aquatic > Marine > Intertidal zone >... | reverse complement strand
TTCTCATTTATTCCTTTTATAGGTCTGGAGTATTTACAAAAGCATATGAACGCAGCAGCAAACCACAGAGTTAAGACACTGCAATTCAACTCACATGTTTCAGACATCCGCCTAGATAAGTATTTAATACAGGTTCTGCCACAATTCTCGCGCGCTTATCTACAGAAATTGATTGTGCAAGGTTGCATTCTAGTCAACGGGCAAAGGACGAAAGCGAGTCAACGGCTAAATAAAGCCGATAGGGTAACAGTCGAACTTCTTCCCCTACCAGCCTATCCTTTAGCGGAACCAATCCCTTTAGCCATAATTTATGAAGATGACGATATAATGGTCGTAGACAAACCAGCCGGATTGACAGTTCACCCTGCCCCGGGGCATCCTAGTCATACTTTAGTCAATGCCATTTTAGCCCATTGCCCAGACCTGGCTATGAGCAACGAGCTAATGCGGCCGGGCATTGTTCACAGGCTAGATAAAGATACCTCAGGCCTTATAGTCATTGCCAAAAACGACTCTGCCCGGGAATATTTAGCCGCACAGTTTAAGAACCGCACTGTAATCAAAGGATATCTTGTCCTTGTTAAAGGTAGGCTATCCCCGGAGCAGGGGATAATTGAAGCACCCATCGGACGAGACCTCCATATTAGACAGAGAATGACGATAGTAGAAGCAGGAAAAGATGCTACCACCCAATATCAAATCCGAAAATACCTGAATAATTACACTTTCGTCGAAGTCACCCCCCTAACAGGACGGACACATCAAATCAGAGTACACCTGTCAGCTATCGGCTGCCCGGTTGTCGGCGACTCTCTTTATGGAACAAAATCGGCTCATCTCAACAGACAATTTATTCATGCATATCGCCTTGGCTTTCGTCTACCATCAACTAAACAATATCAGGAATTTACCTCGCCCCTGCCTATGGACTTAGAGCAAGCTTTGGAGCACTTAGCCTACAATGCATAAAAAGCTTGAATATGTTAGGAAATTCTGTAATTGCCATAGTTTCTTTATACCGCTTCTCTACCGTGTAGGTACAGGTCATAATTGCCCTTTCAAAACGCAGGTTTTTCAAATTACTATTCAGATGAACTAGCCCAGTTTCTTGCGGGGAGAAGCCTTGTCTGGTATGATTGGAAAATAAAAATGGACAAAATAGAGTTAACGGTTACTAATCGAGAGATTCTCGGTAAAAAAGTCAAGCATTTACGCCGCCAGGGAATTACTCCGGTGCATCTTTTCGGGCACGGCATTAAATCTCTGGCACTACAGTGTGATACTGGTGAACTTGAGCAAGTGTTAGGTCAAGCTGGGCACACTAGGCTTATTAACCTCAAGCTCGACAAGGAGAAGAAATCAAGAACCACTGTAATTCGCGAATTTGATAGAGATTGGCGGAAGGGACAATTGCTCCATGTAGACTTTTATCAGGTAAAAATGGAGGAGAAGATAAAGCTAGAGGTTCCTGTTGTCTTAATCGGAGAAGCGCCAGCCCTTCAATCTAAAGCCTTTATGCTGGAGCATGAGCTTGGGACTTTGACTGTAGAGTGTTTGCCAGCAAAAATACCGGCGAGTATTGAAGTAGACATCAGTTCCCTCGCTGAGCCAGAGCAAACGATACGCGTCAAAGATGTTACCTTAGATAAAGATATCGCCGTTCTTAACGACCCAGAGTTGGTTGTGGCAAAAATTAGTTCGCGACCTGTTGAAAAGATAGAAGAAGAGGTAGTAGAAGTGGCAGAGGAGGCAGAAGAAGCTGTTGAAGAGGGTGAAGCTCCTGAGGAGGCTCCATCAGGTGAGGAGAAAGGAGAGTCATAATCTTTTCACTTATCCGGCTATTGCTTCTGTATCTACACCTTTATTTTGCAACTGTTTGATTAACGAGTCCCTGATATAATATCCAATACCGATTATTATTAGCTCTCTCCGAGCTGTCTTGCCTAAAGAATAACCATGGCAAGAAGCCGGTGGGCTGGAAAGCCTCGAGGGTACAGATAGAAATATCTGTGCCTCCCATGCTTGGAAAGGAGAGAAGATGGGTTTTAGTCATTCTGTTACAGTGCCTCTCTTAAGAAGGCACTATTTTTCATCACTTTTGGCCATTCTGTCATCACATTGCCATTCTGCCTGTTGTGCTAATTCGTTTGTGACAGAGGTTCAAAGTATCTTAGGAACCTTGTAGCCTTTAGCATATGAAAAGAAATTAAAAACAAATTCTTGATATTTATTTTACAGCTTTGTTGTCGGAAGGAGGAAAAATATGACCAAAATTAGTGGTTGGAAAAAACCAGGTAGTATGGAAATAATTTTTATCCTGCTTGGCGTACTTATGTTACTATTCATTTTTGCTCCTCCGCTTAAAACAGTGTTTTCTTCATCCCCCGCGACTTTATGGAACACACTGCTTGAAGAGGATGTATACGCCTCTGTTCTACTCACCATCTGCGCTGCCTTGGTAGCTACCCTGGTGGGACTTCTTCTCGGCGTTCCTTTAGCTTATCTTCTGGCACGACATCAATTTCGTGGGAAGAGGTTTGTAGAAGCAATTATCGATGTGCCCATAGTTATTCCTCATTCCGCTGCTGGTGTCGCCCTCCTGTTTGTCTTCGGTAGCAATTTTTTCTTCGGCGAGATCTTAAACGGCATCGGCCTTGGCTTCTTTAGGTCTTTTACGGGGGTGGTCATCGCCATGATGTTTGTCAGCGTCCCCTTTCTTATTGACGCGGCTAAGGAGGGATTCAAAGCCGTGGACGTCAGATTAGAGAAGGTAGCCAGAACCTTAGGTGCCTCTTCCTGGAAGTCGTTTTTTCGGATTTCATTACCTCTGGCCTGGAAGAGCATCTTCTCTGGTTCAGTGCTCATGTGGGCTCGGGGCCTATCTGAGTTTGGCGCCATAATCATCATAGCTTATAGTGCCTCCTTTCTGGGGTGGAGCCCTAAAGTCCTCCCTGTCCTGGTCGCTAATCGCTTCGATTTCGGCTTGGATTACGCTCAGCCAGTAGCAGCTATAGCAATCCTTATCTCTATTATCGCCTTCGTTGTACTCAGGTCGATAGCCTACAGAGGTGAAAAGGCATGATTTCCATAAAAAACCTGAAGGTTAATTTAGGTGATTTTCTCATTCAGAATATCAACCTCGATATTGAGCCAGGGGAATACTTTATCATCCTTGGACCTACTGGAGCAGGGAAAACCGTGCTACTTGAGTCTATTGCCGGACTCTATCCAATCCTTGACGGGGAGGTCTGGATTGGTGATAAGGAAATCACTGGCCTGAGTCCAGAGAGAAGGGAAATTGGAATTGTCTATCAAGACCAGGTGCTGTTTCCCCATCTTTCCGTGGAAAAGAACATTGCCTTCGGATTGAAGATGAAAAAGTGCCCTAAGCATGAGGTAAAAACAAAGATAGACGCTATAGTTGAGGTAGTAGGAATTTCGCATCTGCTCAAGAGGAGTCCTGCTACTTTGAGTGGCGGGGAGAAGCAGAAGGTGGCTCTAGCACGTGCACTGGTCACTCAACCCAATGTGCTCCTGCTGGACGAACCCTTAAGTGCGCTTGACCCCGAGACCAGGGAAAGGATGCAAAGGGAGCTAAGGGAAATACATAGCAGGATTGAGCTAACCGTCATCCATGTCACCCATGACTTTGAAGAAGCCATAGCTCTGGGGCATAGAGTCGCTGTGCTGAACGATGGCCGTATAGCACAGGTAGGGACTCCCGAGGAATTTCTACGCCAACCCAGTTCGGAATTCGTGGCCCGATTCGCGCTCACAAGAAATATCCTCTCGGGCAGGGTTATGGAAATAGAAGATGGCTGCACTCTCATCGACATCGGTGGCACAAAACTCAGGGCGACAACGGAGGCAAATGGTGAGGTACGTCTTTCCCTCCGCCCCGAAGATATTCTCATTTCCAAAGAGCCACTCCAGTCTACCGCCAGAAATTGCTTCCTGGGTGTGGTCAGTGACATTGCCGACAGAGGTTCAGTTATTTACATCACGGTGACTGTGCCGCCAGATTTCATCTGTATTATTACACGTCAAGCTTATGATGAACTTAAATTGCGAAAGGGGGCAGAAGTATGGATCACATTTAAGGCTTCGGCAATTCATATCTTCTAAAAAGGTTTCTAGAGATAAAAGGAGGGATTTCTTAATGAAAGGAATTTTGCCCAAGATAGCTTCAATAGTCTTGGTCCTGATGGTGCTTGTAACGGTTCTTGGCTGTGGCGAGCAGGGAGAAACGCTGACCATTTTTCACGCGGGAAGCCTGGCTGTGCCGTTTGAGGCTTTAGAAACCGAATTTGAGGGATCACATATAGATGTTGATGTCGATCGTCAATCAGGAGGCAGTGCTACAATGATAAGCAATGCGATAGCACAGGAAGATGCCGGTGAAAGCCCACCCGACATAGTTGCCTCCGCTGATTACAAGCTTATTCCTGAGAGAATGTATGAGGGTGGCTACGCTGATTGGTATATCGCCTTCGCCAGAAACACGATGGTGATTTGCTACCGCGACAATGCACCCGGTTCCGATGATATAGTAAGTGGCAGCCGCAGTTGGTATGATGTGCTCAGGAATGACCCTGTGAGCTATGGACACAGCGACCCCGACCAAGATCCCTGTGGCTATAGAACACTCCTGGTTGTCCAGCTAGCCGAGAAGTATTACTATGATGAAGCTGCAAGCTTCAACCTTACTCCAGATGACGATGCTGATGGGATGTATGATTCACTCATTCCTGGAAGCGAGCATGAAAGAGGCAGGACAGGTGGCACCAACAGCACAGCCAGACCAGGCGGCAGCGAAGAAGTTGTGAGCGCAAAGTCAGTCGACCTCATCACTGCCCTTGAAGCGGGAGACCTTGATTACGCTTTTGAATATCGCTCCGTAGCTGTGCAAAACGAGTTGAATTTCATTGAGCTTAATGACTATATTAACCTGTCTAAAACAAGTGCAGAGCTTGAGGGAGTGGAAGAGTTTTACGCTACAGCATCCATAGATATTCTTAAAGATCCTGGACCTCCGGAGGTTTATGAAGCTCAATATGGCGCGGCCATAGTATATGGCATTACTATACCGTGCAATGCTGACAATGAAGAGCTTGCCGCGGAGTTTATTGAACTCCTTCTTTCTGAAACAGGCAAAGAGATAATAGAGACTGAAAATGGTCAACCAACGCTTGACCCGCCGCTGTGCGACCACACTGAAAATCTGCCTGCATCATTGCAGTCCCTGTTCGATTAAAGGAGAATTATAAGAGGAGGTTTAAGATGGGAACCTTAGAAGATTTACTCTCCAGCTTAGGTGGAGACAGTGTAGTTCGTGAGGTACATACCTGTGTCTTCTGGACCGCAGTGCTTAGCAAGCACTGCGGTCTGGCCTCCACTTTTCATGAACCACATCCATCTCATAGGCCAGTAAAACATGCAGGGAACTTAAACGGACTATCGGCATTGGGACTGGCACAATATGCCAGGTCGGACAATGTTCTGGAAGCATCTATTGGAATGGCAGCCATTAATTCACTGATAGATATCGATGAAGCCAGATGTGTTGGGGAGAATGCTTTTGACGTTCTGGCACGGAAGGGCAGAAATAAGAAGATAGCGATAGTAGGTCATTTCCCGTGGATTCCAAAGCTACGAAGGATAGCAAGGACGCTCTGGGTTATCGAGCAAAGACCTCAAGAGGGAGATTTGCCGGCAGAGGCTGCGGAAGAAGTATTGCCTCAAGCTGACGTGGTTGGCCTTACGGGGACTTCATTCGAGAATCATACCGTCGACAGGTTGCTAGAGTTAAGTAAGAATAGCTTCGTTGTAATGTTGGGGCCCACAACCCCTTTATCACCAGTTTTGTTTGATTATGGTGTGGATATGCTCGCTGGAACGAAGGTAGTCGAACCTGATAAGACAATTCGTTCCATCAGCCAGGGCGCCATGTTCAGACAGGTAGAAGGGGTCAGGCTTATAACCATGGCTAAGGAGAGAAAGAATGACAGGGCCTGTTGATACTTTCGGACGGAGCATAAATTACCTCCGGATTTCAGTTACCGACCGTTGCAACCTGCGCTGCATCTATTGCATGCCACCTGAAGGTGTTCCCCAGATATCCCATAGTGAGGTTCTCTCCTATGAGGAGATTCGAACTGTCGTCCGGGCAGCAGCAGAGCTAGGCATATGTAAAATAAGGCTCACCGGTGGCGAGCCCTTGGTTAGAGCTGAATTGTCCAATCTCATTCGCATGCTATCTCAAATTGAAGGAATTGAAGAGCTATCGTTGACGACAAATGGGACGTTTCTCAAGAAATATGCTCTGGAATTTAAACAAGCAGGCTTGTCTAGAGTTAACATTAGCTTGGACACGCTAAAAACCAATAAATTTCGACATATAACCCGTCTTGGAAAATTGGAAACCGTTCTTGAGGGTATCGAGGCAGCAAAGGAGGCTGGTTTCAATCCGGTCAAGATAAACAATGTGGTTATGCGAGGTATAAACGATGACGAGCTACTGGATTTCGCCAGGATGACCTATAAAGACGGATGGCATGTCCGATTCATCGAGCTTATGCCCTTTAAGGGTGTAGCAGAGTTTGTACCTTCCATTGAATTGCGACAACATATTAGTTTGCTTGGCAAACTTGAGTCCTGTGCGCCCGTAATTGGCAACGGACCTGCTACATATTACCGCTTAGCTGGAGCCAAGGGCACCATAGGCTTCATCAGTCCCCTCACCGAACCTGTCTTTTGCTCCAGATGTAACCGCATGCGCCTTACTCCAGATGGCAAGCTACGCCCTTGCCTCCTGGGAGAAGATGAGATTGACTTAAAATCGCCGCTACGTAATAATGCTCCGATGGAGGAGCTAAAGCACCTGATTCTAAAAGCAGTTGCTTCCAAGCCGGAGCATCATCCTTTGATAGGAGATAATTTCAGGCTGGTAAACCGAAAAATGTCACAGATTGGAGGTTGAGAATGGAGTTAGGGCAAATTCACATGATAGACGTTACCCAGAAAAAAGAAACAGAACGCCAGGCAATAGCCAAAGGCGAGATACAGCTACAACCTGCTACCTTAGATCTTATCCGTAAAGGGGAACTAGCGAAAGGAGATGTCTTAGCAGTAGCAAAAACAGCCGGAATCATGGCCGCAAAAGAAACTCACCGTCTAATACCTCTCTGTCACCCTCTCCATCTCACGCATATCACAGTTGAATTTAACCTCCCCGAAAAGGGTAATTCTGTTGAGGTTACCGCCAGCGCCAAGGGGATAGGAAAAACAGGATTTGAAATGGAGGCGCTAGTAGCCGTATCAGTAAGTGCTCTGACTATCTATGACATGTGCAAGGCAGTAGACAAAAGCATGACCATTGAGGAAATCCGTTTAGTAAAGAAAAGTGGGGGTAAAAGTGGCGTCTACATTGCCGAGGAGTGAAGAGCGTGCCTAGGATAGTAGCAGTTTCTTTGAGCCCAGAGAAAGGAAGCAAAAAACAGCCCATCAGCCTAGGTTTTCTTAAGGGAGATTATGGCCTTTCTTTTCCTCCTGCCCCAGATTTACTCCCCAGGCAATCAATCCGATGGCGACTATTATGCCGATGATAAGCCACCAATTAATGGTTCGTGACACCGTGAACTCGCCGCTCAGCCCAGCGACTTCTACCTGATACTGCCCATAATCCATGCCAGATAGGATGAATCTCACCTGCTGGCTTTGTCCTGCACCTAGTGTCACTGTCGTGGTATCTACTGTCTCTCCATTTAGCTTTAGCTCGACAGTATAGGTGCCTTCCTGCCCACCATCATTGGGTATATTAGCAGTAATGGTAACGCTTTCCCCAGTCCTTGTCATAAAAGTGATGGGTTCCCATATCTCCCTCACAGTTGGCACAATGGTTAAGCTACTGGCGACAAGATGAGGTGGCAACAGTGCTGGTGGCGCTAGCTTGGCCAGGATAGCAAATGTTAAGGTGTGGCTTATAGAAGCGCATACTTCCTCGGTTTCGGCAATGCCACCGGTAGGGCGTTCAAGCTCTCTCCAACCTTGTACAGTATCATAGGAAGCAATAATCACTGACGAGGTGTTTTCAGGCAGCAGGTCAGGGTCGTAGCTCAATGTTAACTTCGCCTTCGATTGGAAAATAATAGGACAAGGCACCGAGTTGCAAACGCAGCCCAGGAAGTTATAGGCCGCAACTATCTCCGTGCTATCTGGAGGTAAGAGCGTCTCTTCACATACCTCACAGACCCTTATCTTTATCCGACTCGGAATATCACCGCAACAGCAGGTAACTTTGGTACCTTTTTCAAGCTCCAGTTTATGCGTATTATCCGGGTCGGTGGCTATGCAGAAATCGAGCAACCTCCCTGAGGAACTGATTTTGACTTTAGTTATCTCGCCCAGGATATCTATCTCTAGCCATTGGTGGCTTGGGGGACTTGGTTCTGGACCCGGCTGAAGTGCCAATTCCTCAAGCATGTAATTTATGGTGAACGAGAGGCTATCCCCTTGAGCCCTATTTTGAGGCTCACCTATCTCAGGGAATTCCCACTGCCAGTTTAAGGTAACTGTTTCACCAGCATTAAGCCGGCTTATCTTAATATATTTTGCATCAGAGACACTTTGGGGAAGCTCACGAATTTTCGCTGGTAAAGCTATATTGGTGTTCAGCCGAGCATGTGAAAGATTAAACAGCAAGTAATCGTCAAGAGCAGCGCCATCTCCGCCCCAATCTGTTTCGTTGATATCGCTTATCCAGATGGTAACAAAGCCATTCTCGCCGCCAGCATTATGCAGCGTAACCTCCCAGGTGCCACTATACCCAGGCTTGACACATCCTACACTCCAGCCGGTGGCACCCTCACCGCCCAGAACCAGGTCTACAACCGGGGTCTGCGCCTGCGCCGGAGCGGGCAAAGAGCCAAGCAAAGTCAGCCCTATAATCAAGGCAAGAGCTAATCTGACTTCACGCTTAGCTACTTTTCTATGTAACATGGACCATTTCTGTTCAATTTCTAAATTCTAATATCTAAACTCTAAACAAATTCAAATACCAAAACTCACTTTAGTTTCGAATTTTGTCATTAGTGCTTTGATATTGCTTAGAATTTCAGATTTCGTGCTTAGGATTTCTTCTATTTTGCATTTTGTTTTTCCTTTAATAGCGCCAGACCCTGACCTCGTGCAAGATTGGTGTTTCGGATGTATCCGAAGTGTTCAAGGTCGCCCTCCACTGCATGTATCGGCCTGAAGGAAGTCCAGATGTTATCGGGCTATTTGCTAGTCCTAAATCAATCCAATTTGGTGTAGTAGCATTCTTGGCAAATAAGGTATCTGAGGCCCGAACCTCAAAGGTTATGTCGGTATTGCTGGGTAATGTTTCGTCCCAGAATAGGGCGTCCCACCTTGCCCCTGCAACTCCAGTATCCAAAACCTGGGAGGCAATGGTGCCTGGGGAGACATAATAAAATCCCTCCTCACCCCCCACCGAACAAAAAGTAGAAGGGGAACTCTGGTTGTTGTACTTGGTCTTAATCCAGTTGGGGGAGCGGACAAGGTTGGAAATGCGGGCTTCGTCGATGGTACCGCTGAAAAATTGCCATGTTCCTGGGTTATCGCCCGCCCCAATCACCATGCCTTCGTTTTGGTTAGAAACTGTCAGCGTGGTTGTTAATCTCTCTGTGCCATCTATGTAAAGTTTTGTTCCACTGCTTATTCCACTCTGAAAAGTAAATCCCACAAGATGCCAGTTTCCATCCGCTAAATTAACCCCTGTGCTTCTATTACTGAGAGACGTGAAGTCAAATATTACAAACGTATTATCATACAAATACATTCCGTATGCCCATTGTTTTACCACAATTCCTCGCCAACTCGTTCCTGCACTTGAAGTTTTTATCCAGGCAAAAACACTACCAGTATTTATATTAGTTGAACTTGCTGGTGGTTCTGGCAGCCCAACAGAATCATTCACGCCATCAAAATCCAGGCTTCCGTCAATCTGTCCTGGTACTTGGTCACCTGCTGTCATTGAACCCTGGGAAGTACCGTCATTATTATTTGACGTGCTATCTTTCATCTGGGGGGCTGTGCCTGATGGGTCTTCACTTAAATGCCAAACCCCCTTATAATTGTCATCCCAGACATTCTGTGAACCATAAGTGGAACTGGCGGCTGGTTCAGTAGCCGCGGCGTTGCCGTAATACATATAGATTACATCGTCATCGGCATCACCGGCATCTTTAGTTAAGGTAACCTTTACCCAAGCATACAAAGTGCCACCGGAATAGCTCTCTATTTCTCTTGGGAGTTCAGTAGTTCCGTCAGATGAAGTAAAACGGATGTCGGCACCATCGGCTTTTATGTTAGACAACCCGGTAGCATACACTAATACTGGAAAATTAGCGTAGGTAGTGGATGGGTCAGCGACATCCTCAACCTTGGTGTGGTCAATGGTTATCTCCCTGCGGTATCCCCAGTTGGTGTCATACCAGTTAGAGGTCGTCGCCAGTTTCACATCTCCAGCACTTGAGGAGGTATCGACGTTATTCGGGACGCCAGCTTCGAAATCTGGCTGGGTGGTTTGCACCCATACTGTCGAAGCCCAGGCCTCAAAGGTGTTGTTGCTGGAGCTTTCCTGGTCAACGAAGGAAGCCATAGTTCCCCCAACACTGCTTGCCAGGAGAATTAATCCCAGGCTTGCCAGCAAAATAAGCCACCACTCAGATTTCATCCTCTGGTCCTCTTATGCGGTACCTCTTCTCACCCTCATCCACAGTCATTGCCTGCCAGATATTTCTCAGCTCCATGACGATAATGATGAGCCCAGGTAGGCACAGGGTCAACAGAAAGCCTAAGGGAGTTTTGACGAATTGGGTGACATAGCCGAACAAAGGGAGGTGAAAGCAGACTTTTCCCACCACATTTTCAGGAGGCAAGGTAAAAGGGTCAGCATCCTCGTTAGCATCCCCTTTGGTTGAGAAGTGAAGCGATGGAACTTGTTCTACGGCTATCACCCTGTGGCTGGTCAGTTGTTCTCCCAGTGGAGAGTAGAAGGTGAGAATGTCTCCTACTTTTATCTCTTCTGGCTCTACCGGGCGAGTTACCACTACACCGCCAACTTTCAATTCAGGCTCCATGCTCCCGGAGAAGACAGTATCCACCCTCCAGCCAAAGCGAGGAGCAAGGAAGGTAAGCACGGCTGCCACAACAAGCAGAACCAGTAAGGCAGTGCCAAATCCTTGAGCCGTTTTTTTCATAACGCCTCTTTACGTTCGAAGCTCATATTCTGAGCTCCTTTGTCATTGCGCGGCAATCCAGTGCCCGAGCAATCTCCATAGACATTCCACTACTCAGATTTCCACGCCGGAGCCTGCCGTGAGCGAGATTCTTCGGTCGCTTCGTTCCCTCAGAATGACAAAGAGCTAAGGGGCTCGCAATAACACAAAGTGCTACTACGAGTTCTCCTATGTTTCAACTGTCACCCATCTACCTGAACTAGGCTAGGAGAAAGATGTATGAGCTACTCGTAATCAACCCTCCTTTGGACAAATTTTCATGCGGTTTCAAGTGGTGAGGCAAAGCCTCACCACCTCAAGATGCTCAATTTATCCGCTTATTATGGATGCGCCTGACCATCTTGTGCCAGATAGAGTTCGATGGTGAAGGTGCTCTGGTCGCCCTGATATTCGTTTCCAGCGCTGCTGCTAAAAGTGACGGACATAGTTATAGTAGCAGTGCCATTTTCAGTCAGGTCGGCAATTTTGCCCGACCAGATATCCTCAGCATTAGCAAGCGTTACCCCATCTATGCCGCTTACTGGACTGCCATCGCAAGTGCAATTGAGGGTAATCTGAGTGCTGACATCGTCAACAGGCGTGTTGCCAGTACAAGGACCACTGGGGCTAGTCCAAGTTCCGCCCTCAGCAGCACATTCAGGCTCAGTTGTAACATTCCCGGCATCAGTAACACTCGTAAGACGCATAAACAGGTCGCCGTCTAGGCAGCCGACATTCTCAGCCGTTATGTTAACGCTGTTAGATGTTGCTCCTGGCTCCATACATGTCACGGTGATGGGCGTGCTAGTCCAGGGGTTTTCACTATCAACTTCTAAGTCCAGCGTCCCAGCGGTGAAGGTATTGCCCGGGCTGGTCTCGGTGTCGCTGAAATAGGCATGGACGCCGACACCGACCAGGGCGCCCACCACTGCAATGGTCAACAGACTAAATAGAATTTTCCTTTTCATTTTTCCTCCTTTTTAATTCGGTTTACGCTTTCCTCTAAACTGCTATTTGTCCATGCTCCATATGTACCTCCTTTTAGGATTTATCAATGATATCGACAGTCATATATAACAAATTCGTCCATTCATTTTTACAGTCATATCAATGCACCCTAAAACTAACTGAATATAGTCTAAGACTCGTTCGTATAGCCGTCAATCACCCATTAGTAATCCTACTTTTGTAGGGGGGGCTTGTCCCCTCTCAATTTGCGAGAGCACACAAGCTCGTAGAGAACTTTTAGCTTCTTCTTGCCGTAGTAAGGATATCTCTTTCTTAAGCGTCTTATCCTTTCTTCCTGGGTGAGGGTTACCTCCCGGTTTCTCTTATGGCAGGGTGCTTTGGATTGATCAGCCAGGCTCTGGACATTGTACTTAGAGCTCTTAAGGCGCTTGAATCACTTACGAAAGGTCTTCTTTGAGATAGCGAAGTGCTGAGCAGTGAGGATGGCATTCTCTTTACCCACTGTATAATAGAAGACCATCCATTCCACTCCCAGTCATTCATGGGCCTTAAAGCCCAAAAGGTTTGCCACTCCCCTCCAGAGTTAATATCTATCCCGACAAGTCGGGACAATGGGTTTCTTTTAAGGAAGTAGAAGCTGGCTGACTTTCTCATTCCGGTAACTCCCATGGTAAGTTATGATCACTAAACATACCATGAGTGTTACCTATGTGGTCAGCCGACACAGAATATTGGCAAACTTTCAAAGACAAGTTATTATGCAGCCTCAGGGTGCTTGTCTGTCAGGGAGTAACAGGTAATTTCTCCCACAAAACCTGACAAATTTTCTAGCTTAAGAGCTTGCATTATGAGTTGGCATTAGAGTCGGCGCTCAGCCTCTATCACCAAATTTGCTGAACTTTACTGACTTTTTTATCAATCCAGCGAAAATCCCGGAAAAAATGCTTGGCAGTGCGGGGGTGATACACTTTAGTAGTTTATAAGATTAGGCAAGTGCATGTATAATCATTTGCAAAAATACTTATAATCAGGGCAAGAAAATTTATTAAGCCAAGAAGCGGTAAAACTAAGATTTTTTATAAGCTGATAAAAAGCCTCTTTTATAGTGTTTCTCATGTCATTCATATGCCTTACAAAGGTTGTTGAGATAACTCTCTTTATGCTCCTCCATATGTATTCTATCAGATTCAAGTCAGGGAGCAAGGTGGAAGAAAAACGAGCTCTATCCCAAGCCTTTTAGCTTCCGCCTTTACATCCTCCACTTTATGACTTTTGAGATTATCCAGAACGATCCAGCTCAAGGTTTGTCGTACACCCTAGTTGCTGCACTACCTGCTCCATCTGAGCCGAGGCAAACTCTCACATCATATAATTGATGTAAACCCTGACCCCATTGGAAAGGCATCTCTAAGGGTTCAAACTTAGGCAATTCCAGCTATCTTGAGCAACCTCTGCGTATCTTCATGTAGCTCTTGCCACATCTTGGAAATGCTTTTCTTATCCACCCACAAAGCTTCGCCAACATCACTGCCTACCTTGAGTTCACTACCACGCAGCCTGGCGATATAGTCAATATAAATAACGTGTAAGCTAGTTTTGCCGTCTAACTTGACAATCCTGTCAAAGGGAACCAAGGGTGTAACCAGTTCCACCTCCAGATTTGTCTCCTCTTTAACCTCTCTTTTAATCCCCTCCTTAATCTCCTCACCAAACTCAAGCTCTCCTCCAGGACAAATCCACTTTCCCTGCCAGTAACCACCCCTCTCTTGCTTATGCTTCACCAGCAGGATTCTGCCCTCATCATCCTCAATAACTGCCCCTACCGCTACCAGTATGTGTAGTGATAGCACTTCTCAACCTTCATTTGTTTATGTGTTATTGTCAACTGAGTATGGTAATCTCATCTCTACTATTTGAGATTGCTTCAGGACTTGGCTATACACAGTGAATCGTCTGACTCAGTATAGTTGACCCTCAGAAAGATGTTTGGCATTTTAACTCTTCCAGCACCATCTTAACCGCTTCAGGAATCGATCTCTCCACCTCAGGCGTGCATCTCTCACTAAAGTTGCTAACATCCTTGGCCTCCAGAGCCAGTATAGTGATTTCTTGGGGCATCACTAAGTTAAGCATCTTCCCCAATTCTAGAGCGGTAACCAAGTTTATTTGATGAGGTGAGGAAAGATGTTTGGCGAAGGAAAAATCTTCAGGCTTCATACGATATATCTGGCCTGCTTTCCCTTTTTTGGTTTGGATAGCATCAATGATAATGACTTTATCATAGCCTACAATAGAATCTAAAAGGCTAAGGCCAGCTACACTTGTTTCAGATACAGTTACCTGGGGATCGTCGAGCTTCTTCTCTACTTCCTGCGCTACCCTAATTCCTGCTCCATCATCGGAAAGAATAGGATTCCCCAACCCTAAAACCAGGGTTTTCATTTCAATTTGCGAAAACTTACTATGAGATGCCCCGGCTTAGTTTTTGAAGCTCTTGGCCCTGGGCGTTATAGATAGTCACTTCCAGGGGTAGCTGCCCGGGCAAAGCGTGTGTAGCACAGGACAAGCAGGGGTCATAGGGGCGCCATGCCATCTCAATACGGTTAAGCAATCCCTCAGTTATCTCTACTCCAGGCTTTATGAAGTCTTCGGCTGCTTTTTTAATTGACATAAATAAAGGAGCATAGTTATTGGTAGTGCCCACGATCAAGTTGCACTTCTTTATCACCCCTCTTTCATCAGTAATGTAATGATGGGTGAGAGTGCCCCTCGGCGCCTCCACGATGGCCACCCCCTCGTCGGGTTTCGCCGTCGGTATATTGCGAATATCCGTGCTGGTTATTTCCGGGTCTTTACTGAGTTCCAGCAACCTTTCAGCAGCGTAAAGAAGTTCGACAAGGCGTGCCCAGTGGGTTGCCAGAGTAAAATTAGCTGGTTTGCCACCAAGAGTGGAATACATCTTGTCGTACGCTTCCTGAGCCAGGGGAGTTGCCATACCATCGGCAGCATTCAAGCGAGACAGAGGGGTAGCCCGATAAACTCCACTATCCTTGCCGTCAACAAAACCTTTCCAGCCAACTTTCTTGAGATAGGGAAACTTGAGATAAGTCCAGGGTTCGACTCGTTCAGCTATATGTTCCAGATATTCCCGGGGAGCATACTTGCAGAGCTCTTTGCCATCAGGGCCAACTACTCGTACTTTACCATCATAAAAGTTGACTTTATTGTTTTCATCGACCAGGCCCATATTATAGGATTTTTGAGTATAGGTATCGCTCAGAACCATATCCAGGTATTCTTTATTTTTGAGAACAACGTCGTCGAAGACTTTAAGCGATAAATTGCCAAACTCAACCGACTGTTTGGCTATCTCTTCAATTTGTGCCCTTTCTTCCTCATTGATGGCTCTGCTTACACCTCCGGGCAATCCGAAGCAGGGGTGTATTGGACGGCCACCAACTGTCTGAATAATCCAGTGATTTTGTTTACGGGTATTTATTACGGCACCGCCTAGCTCCAACCCTACCTTGGCAATTACTCCAAGGATATTACGCTCAGCAGGTGGAGCATCCGGTCCCATAACGAAATCAGGGGCGCCAAGGATGTAGAAGTGGGTAGTGTGGTCAGTTACAAAGAAAGCACTATAGAGTAGCTCACGCAGCTTTTTGGCAGTGCTGGTCGGTTCGACATGAAACAGGTCATCTAAGGCTTTGGTTGCTGCTATGTGGTGTGCTTCAGGGCAAACGCCGCAAATACGCTGAGTTATCTGAGGCATATCCTCAGCCGGGCGGCCCTCAGAAAACTTCTCGAAACCTCTGAGTTCGGGAACCTGGAAATAAACATTGGCTACACTGCCATCGTCCTGGAGGAAGATGGTAATCTTGCCATGACCTTCAAGGCGGGTAATGGGATCAATCGTTATCCTTTTCATTTTATCCTTGCCCTCCTAAGTAGTGAATCTGGCAAACTATAGCGATAAAAAGTGCCTGCCGGGTCAGGAATATCATCAATTATTTTTTGAATCTCCTCAGGGTCGTTGGAATCAATGATAGAGGATAGAGCAGTCAAAAAATGGGCTCCCTGGTCAATTACACCCTCGACTGGACCATAACAGCCAGTACAAGGCATATTAGCCTGTGGGCAGAGAGCGCCACAACCACCCCGAGTAGCTATACCATAGCACAGCAACCCTTGTTCCAGCAGACATTTCTCCGGATCAGGGATTATCTCGTGAGGTCGGTAGAATTTTTTGATCTTTTTTTCCTCTTTCTTACGGGGGCATTCATCACAAACAGCCTTTACCGAGTGACTTATGACGGTCCCTTTCGGTGGTAGCTTGCCTGTAATTAAGGCTTCAAGGGCAAGCCAGGTAGTCCTTTCCTCCGGAGGGCAACCAGGGACGAAATAATCGACATCCACAGTTTGGGCCAGAGTCTTAACTGTATCGTAGAACTCAGGGATTTCAAGCTCGCCTTCGGGCACCTTTACTTTCGTCTGAGGGAAGATTTTGTTGGGATTCTCCGTAGACGGCGTTTCAATGTAGACACGTTCGAACGTCGTTTGTCGGTCATAAAAATTTGACAGTCCTGGAATACATCCTTCATAAGAACAAGAGCCATAAGCAATCATTATTTTAGATTTGGCTCGTAAGAGCTTGGCCATGCGCTCATTCTCTTCGTTCCGAATAGCTCCATTGAAAAGACAGACATCTACACTTTTATCAGCCATCTTCTCGACATCAGCGTACTTGAAATCCATACCTACCGGCCAGAACACGATGTCCGCAACTTCAGCTAGCTTCAGTATCTTTTCGTGTATAGCCAGAGTCGCAATCTCACACCCGCCACAGCTAGCCGCCCAATAAAGAGCTATCTTAAGTTTAGCCATGTTTTACCTCCTTAGAACTCTGTTTCAAATGAGCTAATGAACTTGGCCCAAGGTCTTTAATGGATTGAGCAAAGCTATCAGTGACCTCAGCAAATCTTGCTCCTTCAGAAGCGGAAACCCACTCCAGCCGAACTCTTTCCTCCTCTATTCCAAGCTGCTTTAACATCTTCTTAAGCAGCGGGATGCGTCGCATTGCCTTGTAATTTCCTTCAATATAGTGACAATCTCCAGGATGGCAACCAAGGACTAACACTCCATCAGCACCAATACTGAGTGCCTTAAGCACAAAGAGGGGATTTACCCTGCCGCTACACATCACTCTGATTACTCTTATATTGGGAGAATACTGTATTCTCGAGGTGCCAGCCAAATCAGCACCGGCATAAGAACACCAATTACAGCAAAAAGCTACTATCTTTGGTTCAAAGTTGTCCATCTATCCTCCTAAAAGGTGTAGTTTTAATCTACCTTTACCTGCCACCTCAATAACAGGGATAACCAATATCATATCTGTCCCTAAAAAACAATTCGGTATCTCGCTCATAACTACCTTCTCAAATACTCATCTATATCCCTTGCAGCACGACGGGCAGCACCCATAGCGCTTATTACCGTAGCGGCGCCGGTAACTATATCCCCACCAGCCCAAACTTTATCTTTCATCGTCTTGCCGGTAATCTCATCAGCCATTACCGTACCCCACTTGGTTGTCTTCAAATCCGAAGTAGTTTGAGCAATAAGGGGGTTGGGACGGGTGCCCAAGGCAGCTACCACCATATCCACATCCAGGACAAACTCACTTCCCTCTTTGGCAATGGGGCGCCGCCGACCACTCTCATCGGGCTCACCCAGCCCCATCTCGTAACACTCTATACCAACTACCCAGCCCGACTCATTGCCGATATACCTCTTCGGGTTGGTCAGCAGCTTGAACTGGATTCCTTCTTCCTTGGCATTCTCAACTTCCTCGCGGCGGGCAGGCATCTCTACCTCTGAGCGACGGTAGATAATGTAAACCTGATCAGCACCAAGCCGGAGAGCACACCGGGCTGAGTCCATAGCCACATTACCACCCCCAATCACTGCTACCCTTTTGCCAACCAGCACAGGAGTATCATATTCAGGAAACTTATAAGCCTTCATCAGATTAACCCGGGTCAGGAACTCATTTGCTGAATAGATGCCATTTAAGTTCTCGCCCGGAATGTTCATAAACATGGGTGCGCCTGCACCAGTACCCAGGAAAATAGCATCGTAGCCATTCTCCAGTAATTCATCCAGTGTCATCAGCTTTCCCACCACCGAATCCAGCTCAGTCTTCACCCCTAAGGAAGTGACGTAGGCAACCTCAGCCTGCACAATTTTCTTGGGTAGCCTGAACTCGGGGATGCCGTACATCAACACCCCACCAGCCACATGCAATGCCTCAAAAAGAGTAACGCTATGGCCAAGCTTGGCTAAATCAGCAGCGGCAACCAGTCCGGCTGGTCCTGCACCGACTACCGCCACCCGTTTACCAGATGGCCTGGGGGGCTCTTGCCCGGGGTTCAGCATTCCACTATTAGCCCGTTCCCAATCAGCTACATAGCGCTCTAGACGCCCGATGGCAATAGGCGCTCCTTTCTTAGCTAACGAGCATGCTTGTTCACACTGTGTCTCCTGCGGGCAGACCCGCCCACAGATGCCGGGCAGGCTGTTCTTATCCTTCAGTATCCTTACCGCCTCGGGCATATTATCATCAAGGACAGCCTTGACAAAACCGGGAATATCTACCTCCACCGGGCAGCCATCAGTACAGGGATGTTTGGGACACTGGAGACAACGGCTCGCCTCAGCTTTAGCCTGCTCGTCGCTGTAACCCAGGGCTACTTGGTTGAAGTTCTTACCTCGCACCTTGGGGTTCTGCTTCGCCATTGGCTCCCTATTGAGATTCACTTTAGCCATATATGTTTTTCAGACCCCCATTCAAGAACACTTGCCCATCTGAGCCTGGCACTGCTCAAAAGAGCGTTTTTCCTCATCAAGATAAATACGCTGCCGTGCCGAGAGCAAGTCCCAGTCTACTTGATGTCCGTCAAAATCGGGCCCGTCCACGCAGGCAAACTTGGTTGCGCCACCAACGGATACTCGGCAGCAACCGCACATACCTGTGCCGTCAACCATTATCGGATTCAGGCTGACAATGGTCTTCACCCCAAAAGGTTGGGTGGTTTTGGCACAGAACTTCATCATGACGGTCGGGCCAATGGCAATTACTCGGTCAACCTTTTCTCCACGCTCAAGCATCTCCTTCAGTGGCTCGGTTACCACCCCTTTGCGACCATACGTCCCGTCATCAGTAGTGACTATTAACTGGTGGCTAGCATTACGTAGCTTGTCTTCCCAGAAGAGTAAGTCCTTGCTGCGCGCCCCCAGGATAGAGATGATATTGTTACCCTTCTCCTTCAGCGCCTTGGCAATAGGCGTTATTACCGCAACACCAACCCCTCCTGCTACGCAGACCACGGTGCCAAATTTCTCAATATCCGAAGGTACACCGAGAGGACCAACAAAGTCAGCAACGGATTCCCCGCCTTTGAGCTGCGCCAGTCTGAAGGTCGTCGTCCCTACTTCCATAAACACCATGCTGACACTGCCTTCCTTCTCATTCCAAGCAGCAATTGTCAGAGGAATACGCTCACCCCTTTCATCAACCCTGACGACAACAAACTGTCCTGGCTGTGCTTTCTTAGCAACTGCCGGCGCTTCGATTTTGAACAGGTGAATTTTCGTCGCTAAAGTCTCTCTAGAAATAATTCGAAACATTTGGTGAACTCCGCCCCAATTTACTTAGCTGAATAAAGCTTCTACCTGAGCTAGAATTTGCTCATCGGTAAAGTGATGCATGGTGATAGCTCCTGAAGGACAGGCAGCACCGCAGGTGCCACAACCTTTGCATACTGCTTCATTGATATGGGAAACCCGCTTTCCATCTCTAGGTTGAAGCTCAATAGCCTGAAAGGGGCACAAAACTTCGCAAATCCCACAGCCTGAGCATTCATCCTCATTAACCAATGCATTTATCGCCTCAGCCTTGACATATCCCATCCTCAGGGGACCAGCTGCTTTTGAAGCAGCAGCATAGGCTTGAGAAATTCCTTCAGTTACATCTGTAGGCCACCGTGCTGAGCCACAAATATAAATTCCATCCATGGCAAATTCTACAGGACGGAGCTTTAAGTGTGCCTCCAAAAAGAACCCAAACTCATCTAACGAGACTTTAAGCATTTTGGAGATATCTTGATTATCCTCGGCAGGGATAAGAGGAGTAGTTAAAACAAGCATATCACAGGGAAGCTCTATTTCCTTTCTCCACAATTCATGGTACACCTTTATTTTTTCAATCTTCTTGTCGCCAATAACTTCGGGAGGCTTTTCTACGCTATATCTCACAAATCTGACCCCCAGCTCCATGGCTTTTCGATAATAGTTCTCAAAATCCACACCATAAGTCATGAGGTCTCTGTGCAATATCCAGACCTTTGCCTTTGGATTCGATTCTTTAATAAGGGAGGCATTTTTAATTGCCGTCATGCAGCAGATTCTGCTGCAATAAGTTCTCTCAGGAACTCGGGCTCCTACACAATTTATCATCACAACATTCTGACCCAGGGATTCCCCCTTTTTCAGACGCTCCTCTAGCTCCATTTGAGTAAGTACATTACTCATCTTCCCATAGCCATATTGACCCGTAGGTTTCAACGGCTGAGCTCCCACAGCTACTATAATAGTACCCACATTGAAATTATTCTCTTTACCCTTCCCATCCAGCTCGACATCGAAGTTACCTATGAATCCAGTTACTTGTTTTACTTTGGACGAAAGACGAGTCTTGATCCTGGGATGGTTTTTAACTTGTTCAACAAGTGGCTTGATTAACTTCGCTGCTTCCTGATTTAGGGGAAAAAGTTTATGAACGCTGCGAAGATTCCCTCCAAGTTCTGGCTCCTTCTCCACTATGTGAACATCAAAACCCTGCTCAGCTAGGTTTAAGGCTGCCTCCATTCCCACAATTCCTCCACCAATTACCAATGCCGAAGGAGCTACCTTCATTTCAATTTCTTCCAATGGCTCAAGCAACCTGGCTTTGGCCACCCCCATCCTCACCAGGTCTTTAGCCTTTTCTGTAGCTTTCTCAGGCTGATGCATATGCACCCAGGAGCATTGGTCTCTTATGTTAACAAACTCGAAAAGATATTTGTTCAAGCCTGCTTCTTCACAAGCAGCTCGAAATAGCGGCTCGTGGGTTCTAGGAGTACAGGAAGATACTATGACCCGATTTAAATTGTATTCCTTTATCCCTTTCTTAATTGCCGAAATTCCTTCCTCAGAGCAGGTAAACAAATTGTGTTCGGCATGCACTACATTTGGTAGCTGTTTGGCATATTCAACAACCTCTGGGACGTTGACATATGCCCCGATATTTATGCCACAATGACAAACAAAGACTCCGATACGAGGTTCTTCCACTTTAGTTGCCTCCTGCTATAGCTTCAGCAACTCTGCCTGCTGCCCCTGAAGCTTGGGTTACAGAATCCGGGATATCCCGGGGACTATGGACATAGCCACAGGCAAAAATGCCCGGCTTTGTTGTATCCAGTGGTTGTATGAATTTATCTGGAATCTTTACAAAGCCATTTTCATCTAACTCTATGCCCAGTATTTTTGCCAAATCTTGGGTGATTTGAGGAACCATGGCTTGGGCGAGAACAACCAGTTCCGCCTCAAAGCTCTTTACTTCTCCGCTGGTGGTTTCTTCATACCAAATAATAGGGTTATCATTTTGAGGGTTAACTTCAATCCTGCCAGGACGTCCCCTGATATAAGTCGCGTTGTAATCCGCCTTAGCCCTGGCAATGTATTCCTGGAACCTTTTACCTACAGCCCTCATATCCATGTAGAAAATGGTGGATTTTGTCCCCGGGTGATGCTCGAAAGCCAGCATTGACTCCTTGGTGGCGTGCATGCAGCAGACACTGGAGCAATAAGCTTTATGCCTGAAATCGCGAGAGCCGACACACTGGATGAAAGCTATATTCTCAGGTAGCCTGCCATCTGAAGGACGCTTGAGAGCTCCCATAGTGGGTCCGGAAGCAGCAGTCAATCTCTCAAATTCCATAGCAGTAATCACGTTCTTTATTTTCCCATAGCCGTATTCTGTTATAGATGAAATATCGTATAGACCGAGTCCTGAAGCGATGATTATCGCCCCCACCTTTAATGTAATGTTTTCATCTTTCATCGTATAGACTATCGCTTTGGGCTCACATCGCCGTTCACACTCATGGCATTCTATGCATCCTTCTATCTGTCCGGCCAGACAGCGTGAAGATTCCTCTGTGGCTTCCTCCAGGGAATATCCTAAAGCCACCTCACGGAAGTCCTGCACCCTTTCCTTAACAGGTTCTTCCCTCATCTCCACCTTATTTCTGGAAGGAAAGCGTCTTTTGCGGTCCTCTATCTCCTCCTGGGAGAATTTCTCTGGTTCCTTCCATTCTTCCTCAGGCTCAAGAGGTTGTCCATTCAAATATTGATGGATAGAGCGAGCTGCCTTTTTCCCTGCTGCAATAGCATCAATCACGAAAGCAGGCCCGGTAACTACATCGCCTCCAGCGAATACTCCTTCAACATTGGTCACCCCGGTCTTGGGATCGATTTCTATCGCGCCCCTCTTGGAAAGTGAAACACCTAAATCCTTAACAAAATCTGTTTGTGGAGCCTGCCCTAACGCAGCAATCACGGTATCCACTGGAATAGTAAATTCAGAACCCTTGACGGGGATGGGTCGAGGACGACCACTGGCATCTGGTTCCCCAAGCTTCATCCGCACACACTCCATTTTGGCAAGTTTGTTGTTCTCGGCAGAGAAGCGACTTGGAGTGGTCAGGAACTCAATCTTTATTTCTTCCTTTTCTGCTGCTATCACCTCTTCTTCGGAAGCTGGCATCTCGGCGCGCGAACGACGATAAACGATGGTTACCTCTTTTGCTCCTAACCGCTTTGCAGTGCGGCCACAATCGATAGCTGTGTTACCTCCGCCAATCACCGCTACTTTCTTGCCAACATTTACCTTTTCCCCAAGATTTGCAGCCCGAAGAAATCCTACTCCCTCCGTTACTCCGGGAATGTCTTCACCCTCCACTCCAAGCTTCATGCCACCGTGTGCTCCAATAGCTACGAAAACTGCATCGTATTCTTTTTTCAATTTTTCGAGGGTAATATCTTTACCAACCTGGACGCCCGTTTTTATCCCCACACCAAGCTTCTGGATGTAGCCTATTTCCTGGCGTAGAATTTCCTTGGGAAGGCGATATTCAGGTATGCCGACACGAAGCATGCCTCCCGGTTCATGAAGAGCTTCAAATATAGTTACATTGTGCCCCTGTAGAGCAAGGTCATTGGCAGCGCCAAGCCCTGCAGGACCTGAACCTACAATCACTACTTTTTTACCTGTCTCCGCAACTACAGGGACTTCAAGCTCTTCGATATTCCATTGCTCCGCGGGAACTCTCTTAAGGTCGCGGATACAAAGTGGCTCATCTATTTCTCCGCGATTACAGACTTCCTGGCAAGGGGCATAGCATACCCGCCCAACACATGCAGGCAGGGGATTTGTTTCTCTTATGAGCTTATAAGCTTCTTTAAACTCTCCTTCGGTAATGAGCTTGATGTACCCGGGCACATTAGTATGGACGGGGCAAGCATCCATACAGGCCGCTTTACAAGGTCGCTCTTCTTTTTTATCTATAACACATTTTTTAGGAACAGCCTGAGGAAAGAGCATGTATATGGCCTTTCTTTTTCCAACCCCCTGATCGAATTCGTTCGATATAATGACGGGGCAACCTTCTACACAGAGACCACATCCTGTACATTTGCTCCAATCAACAAAAGACGCCTTTTTCTTTACCTTAACCGTGAACTTCCCTGTTTCTCCGGAGACCTTTTCCACCTCAGAATAAGTCAGGAGCTCTATATTGGGGTGGGAACTGGCCTCAATCATCTTGGGAGCAAGGATACACATAGCGCAATCATTAGTGGGGAAGGTTTTATCCAGCTGCGCCATTCTGCCCCCGATGCTAGGCAACTTTTCCACCAAATATACCTTAAAGCCCATATTGGCCAGGTCAAGTGAAGCCTGAATCCCAGCTATGCCGCCACCGACTACTAGTACCGATTTACGTCCGTTTTCACCGTTACTCATTTACGCTCTCCCATCGCATTTGCTACCAGATTTGCCAAATCCATTATCTCAATCCTCGGAGTTGATCGATGCTCCTCCCCTTTATCCACCATGGCACATCTGAAATGGGTCTGGCATTTAGGACAAGTGGTTATAAGTAACTCCGCCCCCGTCTCCACTGCCTCAGACAACCTGTCAGTCCTTAGCATGTTGGAATACGAGTCGCAGTTCGTCCAAGCACTGGTTCCACAGCAAATGGACTCCCATCCACTGTGTTTCATCTCAACCAATTCTATGCCAGGAATTGACTCAAGCACCTTCCGAGGGGCATCATACACACCTAAATGCCTTCCTAATCGACAAGGGTCCTGATAGGTAACTTTTTTATTGATTTCCTTAAATTTCACTCCTTTTTGCTCTATTTTCTCAGCCAATAATTCAGAGATATGCTGGACTTCACAATCCAAATCCACATAATTGGGATAGTCCAGTTTAAATGTGCGGTAACCCTCAGGACAGGAAAAAACTATCTTCTTAACCCCCGCCTCCTTAATTTGGGCGGCATTATGCTCGGCCAGTTTCTTAAATGTCTCTATATCGCCAGTCCAAAGCACATCATGACCACAGCATTTCTCATCAGGAAGCAACTTGGGCTCTATTCCCAGAAGATTCAAGACTTTCAAGCTTGCCTCAGTAATATCAAGAGCCCTAAACTCAATGTCCTCAAATATGGGCTCAAAATAGGGGGCACATCCCACCCAGAAAAGAACATCGCTGTTCTCTGAAACACTATACTCCTTGGAAAGCCATTCCAATCTTTTCTGCTTAATAGTAGGGCTGGTCATAAGTCTCGCCAGAGATTGCAGTTGTCCAGAGTGGGCACAAATTCCACGTTGCCCATTGTCCTGGGCTATACTTCTGGCTTTCCGTACGAAGATGGGAAAGTCGACATCACTGGGACATTCCTGTTTGCAAGTATAGCAAGTTAGGCAGGAGAAAAGTTCTCGGTTGAAAACCAATTCGTCCTCAAATCCCAAAAGAGCGCCTTCAATTATTGCTCGCGGAGAGAAAGACGGATCATATTTGGCGACAGGACATACGCTTGTACATTTGCCGCACTCTAAGCAGTAATAAGTCTTGGTTTCTTGAATAATATCCTCTAAATTCAAACCGCTACCTTCTCCTTTCTTAAAGATGAAAAAGGTGAGGGCCCGAGCTTCTTAAGCTGATCGACAAATTCCTTGACTACTCTGGCAAACACCGTTCCCTCGGAAGTAGATATCATTTCACGCCTTAACCTTTCGTCCTCCAATCCGAGGACATGCATCATCTTACTTACCTTGGCAAACATGGCATCGCACTTTACCGGGCCATCAATATAATGGCAATCTGTATAGTGACATCCGGAGACTATGACTCCATCAGCTCCTTTTTCAAATGCCCTTAAGATGTAGTCAGGATTTATCATCCCGCTACACATCAGCCTTACAATATAGACATTAGGAGGATATTGAACACGGGCCGTCCCGGCTAAATCGGCTGCGGCATAAGTACACCAGTTACAGGCAAAAGCAATAATCCTAGGCTCAAATTCAGCCATGGTACACCTCCAATAAGCCATCAACCAAGCTCTCTATTTCTTGCATATTGAAATGCCTAATTGATATTGCTCCCGTAGGACAAACAACAGCACATGCTCCACATCCTTTACATAGGGCTTCATTTACACTAGAAACCAAGCCTCCATTCTTGCTAATGATTGTGGGAGCATGAAAAGTGCAAATATCCTCACAGCGCCCACATCCATGACAAATCGTTTCATCAACATGGGATACAGCTGCTTCAGTGGTGACCTTCCCTTTGCTTATCAAAGACAAAGCCTTAGATGCTGCCGCCGAGGCCTGAGCTACGGTATCGGGAATATCCTTTGGCCCTTCACAGCAACCAGCAATGAAAACTCCATCTGTCGCCGTGTTAACCGGAGCAAGTTTAGGATGGGTTTCCAAGAAGAAGTTGTCGCCTCTCTGGCCTATGGTAAAACGGCTAGCGACATCACTGGCATCAGATCTAGCTTGCAGGGCACTACAGAGGATAACCATGTCAACCGGGACACGGACTATCTTCCCCAATAAGGTATCCTCAGCCACAGCAATCAGTTTTCCTTTCTCCTCTTCACTTATAGCCTGGTCGGTTATTTTGGCAACTTTACCCCGGATGAAATTGACTCCCATCTCCGAAACGTGTTGATAAAACTCCTCATAGGCTTCTCCAAAGCAGCGCATGTCAATATAAAATTCATATACCTCGGCTTTGGTAAACTCTTTTATCAATTCGGCATACTTAAGTCCATACATACAGCAAACTCTGGAGCAGTATTCATGGTAATTCTTATCGCGGCTGCCAACACAATGCACTATAGCCACACCCTCTGGTTCTCTACCGTCTTTAAGTTGAATTCGGCCCCAGGTCGGCCCTCCAGCACAAGTTAGCCTCTCAAATTCAAGTCCAGTTAGAACATTATCGTATTTTTTGTATCCATACTGGGCAATGACACTCGGATCAAACTGCTCATAACCAGTAGCCAGAATGGCTGAACCCACCTCTATCTCAACCATCTCCTCCTTCATTTCGTGGTTAATCGCTTCCTGCTCACACGCCTTCACGCACTCCAAACATTCCGAGCACACCCCACAATTGAGGCAACGCTTAGCCTCCTCAACGGCTGTCTTTTCATCAAAGCCTTGTTCAACCTCGGCAAATGAGCTTTTCCTCTCGCTAGCCTTAAGCAACGGCATAGCAGATCTTGCTTTTTGCTGGACTCCTTCCTTTGATACATTTTCTACCTTTTTAGGTGTTATTTTTCTTTCCTCGGTCAGGCTAACACCTCTTAGATAGCGATCTATAGAAATAGCGCCTTCCTTGCCAGCAGCAACCGCTACAACAACATCAGCAGGTCCAGAGACCAGGTCGCCGCCGGCAAAAACACCATCAAGATTCGTTTGTAAAGTAATGGGGTCGACCTCAAGTGTACCCCAACCAGTATAGCCTAAATCTTTAGGCAACATTGTCTTATCTACGGTCTGACCAATGGCGATTATGCCATTGTCAACATCCATCGTGAACTCCGAACCTTTGATAGGTACGGGACGTCGGCGACCGCTAGCATCGGGCTCGCCTAATTCCATCCTGATACATTCCAGCCCGGATAATTGATCATTTTTAGACAGGAATTTGACTGGAGCAGCCAAGAAGTGGAATTTGATCCCTTCTCGCTCAGCTTCCTCAATTTCTGTCTTTATAGCCGGCATTTCAGCTTGAGAACGACGATAAACGATGGCAACTTCTTTTGCCCCTAGGCGTAATGCTGCTCTAGCACCATCGATAGCTGCGTTGCCCCCACCGATAACCGCCACCCTGTTCCCTAATTTCATCTCCACTCCAGAATTCACCATCCTCAGAAAGTCAAGGGCATGGATTACCCCTTTACTTTCCTCACCCGTAATTCCCATCTTTTGGCTTGCTTGTGCACCAGTGCTGATGAAGATAGCCGAATATCCCTGGTTAAATACCTCGCCGAAGTCTTTTATCGGCGCATTTGTCTTAATTTCCACACCTAGATCTTGTACGTAACTGATGTCGTTATCCACTACCTCTTTGGGCAATCTATACTCAGGGATACCATATCTCAGTAGACCGCCTGCCTGAGGAAGAGCCTCGAACACAGTAACGGCATAACCCTCTCTGACTAGATCATAAGCACAGGCGAGCCCGGCAGGCCCAGAGCCAATAACAGCCACTTTCTCTTTTTTCGTCTTCTTAACCGGGGTTGTCTTCTCTCTCCCCACCTTCATTTCATAGTCAGCTACAAAGCGCTTCAAGGAACGGATACTAATAGATTCATCAAATTTCCCCCGCTCACAGTCTAGTTCACAGGGATGGGTACAGACACGCCCAAGAACCCCAGCAAATGGCATAGTTCGTCTAACTACCTCCAAAGCCTCCTTAAACTTGCCCTGCGAGATAAGGGCGACGTAGCCTTGAGCATTGACCCCAGCAGGACAGGCAATGCGGCAGGGCGCAGTACCTCTTTTTTCAATGGCAAAAGCAGCAGGGACAGCCTGAGGAAGAGGAAGATAAGCTGCCTTTCTCATGCTCAATCCCATTTCAAACTCGTCAGGCACTTCAACAGGACATGCCTTGGCACATTCTCCACAGCTGTTGCATTTTTCAATATCGACATACCTGGGCTTCTTCCTCACTTTGACCTTGAAATTGCCAATATAGCCTGAAACTTCCTCTACCTCGCTTGAGGTCATTAATTCAATATTGGGATGGTGACCAACATCAGTCATCTTTGGTGTGAGAATGCATTCCGAACAGTCCAAAGTGGGGAAGGTCCTATCGAGCTGGATCATGTGTCCGCCGATGGACGGATCGCGCTCAACCATATAAACTTTTTTACCCCCATCGGCAATGTCTAAAGCAGCCTGGATACCAGCAATACCTCCACCTACAACCAAGACATTGGGATTAACCGGAACCTCATGAACCTCTAGAGCTTCCTGCCAGTAAACACGCCTTACTGCGGCACGCACAAGATCCTTGGCTTTCTCTGTAGCTCGCTGTTTATCGCCAGCATGGGGCCAAGAGCAGTGCTCCCGAATGTTAGCATGCTCATACAAATAAGGATTTAGCCCAGCGTCCTGACAAGTCTTACGAAATGTCGGCTCATGCATTCTTGGCGAACAAGAGGCAACTACAACTCGGTTAATCCCTAGCTCTTTAATATCCTTCTTGATAAGGTCTTGCCCCGGATCAGAACACATATACCTGTAGTCACGAGAGACTACTACGTGGGGTAAAGTCCCGGCATATTTAGCTACCCCTTCAGAATCCACCGTACCAGCAATATTTAATCCGCAATGGCAGACATAAACACCAATCTTTACTTCTTCTTCCATTTTTATTCCTCCGTCATTGCCTCAGCAACAATTTCAGATATATCTTTAACCTCAATTACCTCGCTTTTACCCAGAGAAAGCACACTATCCCTGTAGTTGAGGAAGCAATACGGGCAGGCGACAGCTATCGTATCAGCCCCTTTCTCAAGAGCCTGCTCCACTCTTATATCTGAGAACCTTTGCCCTTTGGGGGTATCCATCCAGATTCTGCCGCCACCACCACCACAACAAAGAGCTTCCTCACGAGAATCAGGAAATTCCATCAATTCCACGCCAGGGATACTCTCCAACACCTTTCTCGGCTCATCATATATATTGTTATGTCTTCCTAAATAACAGGGGTCAGAATAAATTACCTTCTTTTTTACTTCTTTGGAGAATTTTAATTTCCCTTGGTCGATAAGAGAAGCTAGATATTGGGTGATATGAAGTACCTGAAAATCTCCCCCCAGATCAGGATACTCATTCTTAAAAGTGTGGTAGCAATGTGGTGAGGAAACCACTATGTTCTTAACACCATTGCTATTAAAGAGGTTGATATTGTTTTGAGCTAGACTTTGAAACGTATCCTCATATCCCGCCTTTCTAATAGACTCACCACAGCATCTTGCCTCGGTACTCATAAGACCATAATCAAGCCCAAGCTTATTGAAGATTATGGCAGTGGCCCGGGCCACTGTTTTCACATCAGGATCATAGGACGGAACACAGCAGGGAAAATAAAGCATTTCAGTACCCGAAGCAAAATCTTTCACTTTAAGGTCTTTGGCCCAGTCATTTCGCTTTTCCGCTTCCTCACCAAGTGGATTACCTACGCCAGCTATGTTCTTGGCTGAAATTCTCAGGGCGTCGGGGACAACGCCTATACCCAGGCTAGCTACGGCTCGGCGCATAGCCCTCATGACGTCTATTATCTCGACGCCTCGAGGGCAGCGTTGAACGCAAGCTCGACAAGTGACACAAGTCCAAATATCCTCGCTGCCAAAATCGGTTGCCCCAAGCTGAGCTTCATGTATTATGCGGCGAACGATAAAATCACGCACCAAGTTCCAGGGACAAATACCGGTGCAAAGACCACACTGGTAACACAATTGGAGGGGCTCACCACCAGCCTCCAGTATCACATCTGTTGCTTCTTTGTAAGGACTTAACGTTTCCATCTCAACCTCGACTTTTCAAAGATTGGCCAAAAAAAGGTGGCTACTGAAGAAAATTTTGCAGCCACCTTCTTTCTACACAGGATAGACTGAAACATTGCAAAGCAAGAGGCAAGTATAACAGAATATTTCTGAAAAAGGCAACTCTTGGGCAAAACATTATTGAGGACAATGAAGTTTCGAACCAAATTCCCAGTGCAAAAAGCCACACATATGCCGCATTGGTAACACAACTTTAGAGGCTCATCATCAGCCTCAAGTATTACTTCTGTCGCCTCTCTGTCATGACTTAACGTTTCCATCTCAATCTCTGCTTTTCAAAGATTGGCACAAAAAAGAGGTGGCTACTGTATAAATCTTGCATCTACCCTCTTTCTCCACAGGATAGATTGAAACACGGAAGAGGCAAGTATAACAAAATATTGCTGAAAAATCCAACTTTTTGGACAAAACAGTTGGGACTCGTTTTTAGACAATGTTTATCACCTTTAGGACCAGGGGCGGAGAAGAATATTTGAAAATGCCACTATTTCAGAACCGACTACTGGTTTAATGAATAGTCCTACTTAAAAGCGGTCGTCGTTATATCAGGAACGGTCAGGTGCCTCATTAGTCACCTGACCGTTCCTAATAATCAAACCTTTTCAGACAACTCTTCCGCTACAATTCTGGCTGTCAGGGCTATGCCTCAGCCTATGCTTCTTTTTTACGGAGGGCTTCCCGACGAGCTGCCAGCTTGCCTAGCTTTTGCTCCAGAGCATCCTTCATATACTGACCAAATTCGCAGGTCTCGCATTGGAACAACCGAGAGCAAAGCCGATAGGAGACATCGCCTTTGAGGGCATAACGGCAAACCCTTTGAGGTCCTGGCAGTTCTTTAAGCCTCTCCAGAGCTTCATCCAGCTCAGTAGTCTCGCCACTGGCTATTTTCTCCTGCATCATCTGGTCAAATTCACAGGTCAGGCAGTCATAATCGCGGGTGCAGATTCTGTTAGAGACAACTCCCATCCTTGACCAGATACACTCTTTCGGTTTCGCCGCCTCTTCGACAGCTGCCCCAGCTTCAGTAGCTTCGACTGTTGGTGTTGCCAATTCTTCCTTGGTCTTTCGGACCCAAACTCTACTTTCCATATGGCCCGGAGCGACATTGAGGATAGATTGGAATTCCTTCAGAGCTTCCTTATAGTTACCCGCCTTAAAGTAAGTCTGGCCTTGTTCGAAGTGGGCAGGAATTTCCTCCTTAGTTATGGCTATGATTTCCTCAACCTTGGGCTCTTCAACTGCTGCAGCTTCTGCTGCAGGCGCCTCAATCTTGGGCTCTTCAGGTTTTATCTCCGCCTGAACTGGGCCGAGAACTGCTTGGATCGATTTCTCCAAGGCATCCGGCGTAAAGGGTTTAACTATATAATCCACTGCCCCTATTTTCATTGCCTCCACGGCCGTCTCTACCGAGGGATAAGCAGTAATGATGATTCCCTCGAGCCTTGGATCTTGTGCTTTGGCTTCCCTAAGCACCTCCAACCCATCCTTTCCCGGTAGTCTTAGGTCGAGAACCGCAATGCCGAATTTCTCCTTCCCTATTCTCTGCAACGCCTCTTCACCTTCCTCAGCAGTTTCTACCTCATAGCCCTCATCCTCAAGCCAGTCCCTGAGAGATTCTCTCATAATGGTTTCGTCTTCAACGATTAATACTGACTTCATTTCTTTTACCTCCTTTCCTTTTTCTTGTTTTGCTAATATTTTCTCTTTACCCATTCCCCTAACCTCCTTTCACCCTTTGTTATCGCAATTTTCTTGCCAAAATAAAAAGGCTACCCAAATTTCCGGGTAGCCTTTTCCACAAATTCTGAGAACCTACTGCATCTCTGACTATGTAAAAAAACAAATCACTCAGTGTCTATTTTTTTACATTAAAACCATACTCCTTTGCCTTATTATAGAGGGTCATCCTGCTGACTCCTAAGATTCTAGCTGCCTCACTGTAGTTCTCGCCTGTTTCACGAAGAACATTTAAGATATGGCTCTTTTCCACTTCTTTGAGGTTTTTCCCTATGGAGGCTGAGCCAACCAGCGACAGATTTTCCTGAGGCAGGTCAGCGGTAATGATAGGGCTATCCTTAGATAGGATGATTGCCCTTTCAATGGCGTTTTCCAGCTCACGGACATTGCCCGGCCAGTCGTAAGCAAGCAGAACCTCTATAGCCTCAGGAGAGAATTCTGTAACCTCTTTCCGATTCTCTACTGCAAATTTATGCAGGAAATGTCCAGCTAATAGAGGGATATCTTCCTTTCTTTCCCTTAAGGGAGGCAATTCGATATTAACTACATTGAGCCGGTAATAAAGGTCTTCTCGAAATTCATGCTTTTCTATTGCCTTTCTTAAGTCCTTATTAGTCGCTGAAATAACCCGTACATCAACCTTAATTGGCTCATTGCCACCTACACGGGTAAATTCTTTCTCTTCTAAGACCCTTAGCAGGTGGACCTGGATATTAGCACTCATTTCCCCGATTTCGTCTAAAAAAAGTGTCCCCCCATTGGCAAATTCGAATTTCCCTTTCTTTTGAGCGTAAGCTCCGGTGAAGGAACCTTTCTCATGGCCAAATAGCTCACTTTCTAAGAGGCTTTCAGGCAAAGCAGCACAACTAACAGCAACGAAGGGCTTGCTTCTACGATGGCTCTGAGAGTGAATGGCACGTGCCACCAACTCCTTACCTGTGCCACTTTCGCCTGTGATCAATATGGTAGCATTGCTCTTAGCTACGACTTTTATTACCTCGATTACCCGCTGCATCTTAGAGCTCTTCGCTATGATATTCTCAAAGCGGTAACGGTCTTCCAATTTCTGACGTAGAGAGATATTTTCCTCAATCAGTTCTTGATGTTCAGCCAATTTCTTGACTAATAATTCAGCTCTCTCAGGGCAAAAAGGCTTTTCAATATAATCGTAAGCTCCTTCCTTCATAGCAGTTATAGCCGTGGGTATGCTGGCATAGGCTGTGATGATAATAACCTCAATATTGGGCTGCTGTGCTTTCGCCCTTTTCATCAACTCAATACCATCCATACCTGGCATCACGAGATCGGTAATCATGATGCCTGGCTTTTCCTTTTCAATCACCTCTAACGCCTTGTGACCGTTTTCAGCAGTGAAAACCTGATAATCAATATCCTTGAGCCAGTCGCCTAGTGCCTCTCGGACAATAGCTTCATCATCAACTACGAGTACTTTAATCTTTTTCATCGTCGTGGCCTCCCAAATAGACGCTGAAAGTGGTTCCCTGCCCTACTTCACTTTGTACTTTGATCCTTCCCTTGTGCCTTTCAATAATCCCATGAACTACAGCTAATCCTAGCCCTACACCCTTGCCTTTCACCTTGGTGGTGAAGAAAGGGGTGAAAAGCTTGCCCATGTTCTCTTTTGAGATACCACAGCCGGTATCCTGAACATCGACCCTGACCTCACCATCCACCACCGAACTGCGAAGGGTTAATCTGCCCCCTTCAGGCATTGCCTGGATAGCATTTAGCGTAAGATTAGTAAATATCTGCTGAAGCTGGTCGAAGTCAGCCATGACCTTAGGCAGGGATGGACTAAACTCTTTCACAACCTCAACGTTTTGAAGTTGAGCTTGATGACCTACCATAGCCAAGACTTGTTCTATAACATGGTTAACATCCACCAGCTTCAGCATCGGCTCTGTCTGACGAGCAAAATCTAAAAGATTTCGAATTATCCTGGAGCAACGACCTACCTCGGATTCCATCTTGGAGAGGTAATTCAGTGCTTCTTCTTCATTAAAAGTACCTCGAGTTACCTTTTTCGATAGCAACTGAGTGTAGACCAGAACCCCGGCCAGAGGATTATTAATTTCATGAGCGATGGAGGCAGCCAGCTGGCCTAAAGAGGTCAGCTTTTCAGCATGGATGAGTTGCTCCTGGCTTTCCTCTAGCTTCTGAACATAAGCACTAAGCTCTTGGTGAGCTATAGTAAGCTCGGCGTGAGCCTTTCCTTCTTTCTCAACTTGATCTATCAACATCGCAGCTAATACTCCAAGGGAAGCAGTAAATAAGACAAAGAGAAGCGGCCTGCCTAGCGGGTCAGTGTATGGAGAGTAAAAGGTACGTGGCAGCATAACACATAAGAAAACGAACGAAGTGCTAAGGGCCCCCCGCACTCTGAAAGTTATAGCCGCGTAGATTATAGGAATTAAAAACAGAGTCCGATGCAAGTCGTGAGGAAAATCATCACTGAAAAAGCCTCCGAATTGGGCTAAGGGAGTGTATCCCGCATAGTAAATGAGCGTAAGAATTGCTATTAGAGCAGCGATCACCCAGAAATGGGGGCTTCGCACACCCCTAGAAACCTGATTACCCGGTAAACATTTAATAGTTTTTATTGCAATGCTGTCATGCCAGCGCTGCCTTCTATCCTTTGGAGTGGTATGATCATTCATTTTTCCCCTCCTGAAGTAAAGATTGTTTTCTCCTCCAAGCCGGGGGAAATTTCAACTCCTTCCTTAAATCTGCTACTAGGCGGCGGGAAACAGAAACCCCAAATTTTTGTTCAAGTTTGATTTTAATCGCCTCATCAGAAGGGAATCCTTCACCTGTCTCAAGGAGTTGCTTGACCAGCTGCTTCTTGAACATTTTCGGCCGAGGAAAGAAATCCTTGAGAGCTTTCTCTTCACCCCAGGGCATCTCAATGCTTTTACCGCTAATAGCGCGACTAATTGAGCTTGGAACAAGCCCAATCCTTTCAGCCAGCTCCTTTTGACTAAATGGCAGGATAGCTTTGCCGTCTCTAGATTCGAAATAAAGTTCTTGCTTTTTCACAATTCCTTGCAGTATCCGAGTTACCGTGTCCTTGCGGCTATTGATTAGTTCTAGCCTCTTAAATAGCTTCTTTATCTCCTTCGCCTCAACGACACTGAATACTCCACCCCCTTTTAATTCTTCAAATCTATCATAGTCAATCGAATATCTTCCCCGAGCATAAGAGGGGGAGAGATAACCAATGATAAATCCCTCTGGCCCCCTTTCTATCGAAGCGACTTTTGAGTAGTGAATTCCATGTCCTGAACTAATAGTGGAAGGGTGATAAAACTCGCTCATAACAGAGAATTCGTTAATGAGGCTGTTTATCTTATCCACCTCTTGAAGCTCCAAATTGCACTCTTTAGCAATCTCTTCTACGCTTAACCCAGGCTCAGGATACAAGAAATAGCGCTTAAAATTCTCCAGTCCTATCTTTTGTATCTGATGCACCATACCTTCCTTGTCAGATAAAAGTGATTCGATATCAAGAGTGCCAGTGCCGCCGGCGGTAATTTCTTCATTAAGCTGATAAAAGCAAGAGGAAAGATCCGTCTTAGGATATCTCTGATAGCGAACTATTCTCTCTTTTCGATATAACTTTTTAAACAAGGGGCTACTTTCTACATCAGAGGTAAGCCTGTTGAACTCTTCTTCAGGCATCTCCAGCAAATTAGCCTGTTCAAATTGGATAACCAACTTGAACTCTTGTCGTGTCTGCAAGGATTGTGTTTGTTGGATCTTCAGATCACTCATTGTATAATAATTTTACACTATAAAAAATACACTGTCAAGAAAATTTATTTTCGTGGGACATCACCCCGGTTAAGAGATTGCCATAGAGCAGACAAGGCTCTTGCGCCCTTGAATACGGTTCTATCTTCTTACGCCATGTTCCATTGTTATTGAGCCTAAGACGCCGTTAATTAACCGGGGGGAAGAATTGCTTCCGAATTCTTTAGCTATCTCTACAGCCTCATTTATGGCTACTTTGGTGGGAGTTTTATCATCAAATAAAATTTCGAAAATAGCTAGGCGCAAAATATTTCTGTCTATGATAGACATCTGGTTTGGGGGAAAAGTAGGTGCAAATTTTTTAATACGAGCATCAAGCTCAGATTTAGTCTGTAGCACTCCTTTCACAAGCTCCTCACTGAAGTTAAGTGCTTGATTAGCCAGTTTTTCCCCTATTATTAAGTGGCCTAATGCCTCCTCCATATTGTGCTTTGTGCAATCAAGCTCATAAAGTGCCTGGAGAGCAGTGATTCTTGCCTTTCGCCTAGAGACTGTCATTAGTTAGTCGGACCTTCTTTGTATACTAGCTGTGTTATATCCTCAACTCCTGATAGATTGAACGTTTGAAGCTCAGCATTAATTCGCCTTATTAAACCGCTAAGAACTCTTCCGGGACCTATTTCGTAAAAGGTGGCCACCCCACTATCTATCATATATTCCACCGACCTCTGCCATTGGATGCAATTACGAAGCTGCTTAACCAGTTCCTCTTTTATCGAATCAACATCGGCCAACGGCCGGGCGGTCACATTAGATATTACAGGAATAACCGGTGGTTGAAACCTAACATTCGAGACGATTCTACTGAATTCAGCCAAGACTGGCTCTATTAAGGCAGAATGGAAAGCCCCACTTACTCTCAAAGGAATAAGAACGCGAGCACCTCTTGTCCTGGCTAATTTACCAGCTTCAGCCAGAACTTGGGCGGCACCACTGACTACAATCTGTCCTGGACAGTTTATATTGGAAATTTCGGCTCCGCTATTAGAGCTTATATCTTTAACTGTTTCTTCATCAAGCCCTATTACAGCCAGCATGCTTCCGGGATTTTTTAGACCAGCTTCATACATTAATCTACCTCTTTCCCTAACAAGCAAAACAGCATCAGTCAAGCCTAGCACACCCGCTGCAACCAGAGCAGTATATTCACCCAGACTATGTCCAGCAACAAAAGTGGGAGAGGGGATCTTAGCTATGTTGGCCTCTTCAAGCGCTTTAAGGCAGGCAATGCTTACAACTAGTATAGCTGGTTGGACGTTATGCGTCTTGGTCAACTCCTCGTCTGGACCTTCAAAGCATAAACGGGAGAGGGAAAAGCCTAAGGAAGCATCAGCTCTATCAAAGACTTCCCTGGCTGCAGGGTAGCTGTTGTATAGGTCCAGTCCCATACCAGTGCTTTGGGAGCCCTGTCCTGGGAAAACATAAGCTACCTTTGATAACTCAACCATGCGAACTATTTCTTGGCGGGTTTGACTTCAGTTGCTTCCCTATCATTGTACCAGCCACAGTTAGGGCAAACATGGTGAGATAACTTAGGGCTATGGCAATGTGGGCATACATCCATGGCAGGCGTAGTTAATTTGAGGTGGCTGCGCCTTTTCCCCTGGCGTGCTTTAGCAGTTTTTTTCTTAGGTAGCGCCATGTGAATTCGCCTCCTTCATTCCTGTGCAGTCAGGTCGACATAGTGGTTTCATGGGCAAATTTAACAGCATATATTGCCGTATTAACTCGCTCAGGTCAAGTACATTTTTATTATCAATGGTGAACGCTTCCGATTGTTCCGCCAAAGAGATTGCTAAATCACCAGACACATCAGATATCGGCAGAAATTCTTCTTCCGCAGTGAAACTAATAGGGCATAAGAATATATTGAGGCAGCGACTACATATTAGTTTTACCTCAGCAGTTAATTTGCACTGGACTAAAACTCCTCCACTGATACGAGTCACCTTTGCCTTCCCTTCAACGAAACCTTCAACTTCCTCACTAATTGTCCCACTTATATCATGGCTTTGGCTAGAGCCCGCAGGCTCTTTCAGCAACTGAGCGATATCTATCAAAGCCCTCAAAGGTTCTCTTTCCATCTGTCATAGCCTAGAAATTTAGATCAAGCACAAAGTATAATAATTATTCACCAGAGGTTCAACTATTGGGAATAGAGAACGATTGTTTTATCACCATAAGCGGGATTAGGCTCTTCGCTCAGACTGCCACCTTCATCCTGTCATTGCGAGGTTGAATTCATCAGCCTAAGCAATTTTGGAGGGGTATGGAGATTGCTACGCTTCGTTCGCAATGGCAAAAAATGAAAGGGGCAGAATAATAAAAGGGAGTACTAAAAAACCTTGGAGATAGATAAACTGAAGCTACGGATAAAGGATAGCGTTGAATTGCAAAGGCAGCAGCTTACCCAATTGAGCCTGAATATCCATGATAACCCTGAGTTGGGCTTCGAGGAGGAAAAAGCATCGGCCTGGCTTACTAGCTATCTTAAAGACAGTGGATTTAATGTAGACAGGGGCATTGCTGGCCTGGCTACAGCTTTTCGAGCGACATACGGCCAAGGGAGGCCGAGGGTTGCTTTACTTGCTGAATACGATGCTTTACCCGAAATGGGACATGGATGCGGGCATAATATAATAGCTACCTCAGCAGTTGGTGCCGGGGTTGCTAGTAAACCTATCATTGACCAGTTAGGCGGCAGCGTTGTGGTTTTAGGAACCCCCGGAGAGGAATCCCTTGGTGGCAAGATAGACATGGTGAAAGCAGGAGCCTTTAAAGAAATAGACGTGGCTATGATAGTGCATCCCAATATACTAAACATGGTAGCCATACAAACGCTTGCCTGTAGCTCCCTGGAGGTGGAATTTTTTGGCCGGCCGGCTCATGCCGCTGCCCAACCTCACAAGGGTATAAATGCCCTTGAAGCGATGATATTATCTTTCACCTCCATAAATTCGCTGCGCCAGCACATAAAGGCAGAGGCACGCATCCATGGCATAATCACTGACGGCGGTGAAGCCCCTAACATAGTGCCTACTCATAGTGCTGCGTTGTTTTTGATACGTGCTCCAGATAATGAATATCTTGCTGAGTTGAAGGATAAGGTTATAAATTGCTTTACAGGAGCATCTATAGCTAGTGGGGCAAGATTAGAATATAGGTGGAGAGACAGGACCTATGCTCCTATGAAAAACAATACGACTTTAGCCCAGCTATTTAGCCAAAACCTGGAATCGTTAGGGCGACATGTCGAAGCTCTCGACCTTCGATTTGGCTTTGGCAGCACAGATATGGGAAACGTCAGTCAAGTGGTACCAAGCATACATCCTACGATATCCATAGCTTCGCCTGGAGTGTCCATACACACACAAGAGTTTGCTTCCGCAGCCGCTTCTGAAGCAGGACACGAGGGATTAATGGATGCAGCCAAGGCAATGGCTATGACTGTGGCTGATATCCTCCGACCAGGAATGCTTGATAAGATTAAGCAAGAATTCCACAGTAGGTAGAGTGGGCATTTCCAACCTAAAGGAAAAGGCGATTGTCTTAATTAATTAGTGTAGAAATTATCCTAATTTGTGCGAATTGGCTCAAATCTCTGTATAAAATGGCGTTCTGGCTAGGCGGGAGGGACGCTGTCATTTGTGGAAGGGAGTAGATACAGGTTAAATTCTCAAGCTCTGCGAACCAAAGGTAGAGTTCATTTGAGATACCGAGGTAACCCAAATTGAATTTGATGGGTTAGTTAACGACTCATGCTAAAATGCACTAAAAGTGCTAAAATATCAACATTAGAGCTTGCAGGTGTTTTTGTGGCTATCGACGCGGAGCCCAGTAGTTATGAGTGGCGAGGGTTGTTGTCTTTGGACGAGGTACGCTACATAATCACCAATAAATGCATGGAAACGAAGATTACCGGAATATTTGCTACTGGGGATATCCGCCATAATTCAGCCAGAGAGGTAATGACTGCTGCTGGAGATGGCGCTACTGTTGCCATATCAGCAGAAAGATTTCTATCATTCTGAGCGAAGTGAGGAATTTTATGAAAATTGTTTTGCTAGAAGACCTCCCCGGAAGGGGAAAGGCGGGAGAGATAAAAGAGGTAAGCAAGGGTTATGCCAGGAATTTTCTTTTACCTCGGGGTTTAGCTTTGTTAGCTACCCCCACGGTCATTAAGCAAGTAGAGTCCAGGCTAGAGAAGGGGAAGCTTGAGGAACGTATTGACCACGATAGGCTAGTTGAACTGGCTCAACAAATTGAGGGAAAAGAAATTCGGTTTAAAGCTCGCATGGGTACTGGAGAACGCTTGTTTGGCTCTATTACTGCTGCCGATATAGCTGAAGAATTAAGCCAGGCTATAGGTTCTGTGATTGATAAAAAGAAAATAGAAATAACAGAATCCCTCCGTAAAACAGGCAGCTATGAAATAGCGATTAGGTTAGCCGGCGACGTTAATCCGCAAATTACAGTTGTTATCGAGGAGGAAAAAGAGAAAGAAACAGAGCCGAAGACAGAGAAGGAGGCAGAGAAAAAGACAGAGAAGAAGGCAAAGAAAAAGACAGAGAAGAAGACAGAGAAGAAGACAGAGAAGGAGACAGAGAAAAAGACAGAGAAGAAGACAGAGAAGAAGACAGAGAAAAAGACAGAGAAGAAGACAGAGAAGAAGGCAAAGAAGGATTAGGCATGGCAGAGGAAAAATTACCACCCCATGATATTGAAGCTGAGGAGGCAGTAATTGGGTCTCTGCTTATTGACCCTGAGGCAATATTGAAAGTTGCTGTTTCCCTAAAGGCCGAGGATTTTTTTTCAGAAACGAATCAAGCGATTTATCAAGCCTGTTTCTCCCTTTACCAACGCAACGAAGTTATAAACCAGATTACGGTAGCTCATGAGCTTGCGCGTCAAAATAGGTTACAGGAAATTGGCGGCGCTGCTTATCTATCTCATTTGATATCTATTGTGCCCACGTCGTTGCATATTGAGCATTATGCCCAGATAGTATCTGATGCGGCAATGATGCGGAGACTTATCACTGCCGCAGGACAAATTGCAGCCATCGGCTATGACGCTAGCCCAGACGTGGAAAGTAGCCTCAATGACGCTGAAGATATCCTGTTCAAAGTACGAGCTAGGAAAGGTCTTCTAGGCCTCGTGCCGATTCGTGAGGTTCTAGGTCAATATTTCGAGGAAGCCGGGCAGCCTACTACGCTTAGGGAAGGGGAATTACTTCATATTCTAACCGGCTTTACCGCCTTGGACAATTCCTTAGGGGGGTTACAGAGGACTGACCTAGTCGTTTTAGCCGCCAAGACTAGTCTGGGTAAGACTAGTTTAGCTCTAAATGTTGCTAGGAATGCTGCTGTCAACCAAAAGGCTTGTATCGCGCTTTTTAGTTTGGAGATGTCTCGAGAGGCAGTAGTGCACAGGTTTCTCAGTAGTGAATCAGGAGTGAATTCTCATCGCATAAGGCTGGGACGATTTGGTGAGAGGGATGAAGTAAAAATTATGGAAGCCAGCGGCGTCTTATCCGAGGCGCCGATTTATATTGATGATTCTCCTATGCTTCGGGTAGTAGATATAAGGAGTAAGGCACGGCGACTTCACTTCGAACGCGGCATCGACCTGATTATAATCGATTATCTGCAACTCATACAAGGCGATGGCAGGAATGAAACCCGGGTACAGGAAATTAGCAAGATAACTCGTGCCTTAAAAACTTTGGCCCGGGAACTTAATGTGCCTATCTTAGCTCTGTCACAACTCAGTCGCGCTGTAGAAGCGCGTCCATCCCATGTACCTCAGCTTTCTGATCTGCGCGAATCCGGCAGCATTGAGCAGGATGCTGATGTAGTTATTTTCATTCACCGAGAAGATCTAAATTATTCTCCAGAAGAATGGGGCCAGGTGCATGATATTGAGAAGGAGCCTTATCCTCGCGGCATCGCCGACATTATCATAGCTAAAAACCGCAATGGTCCTTTAGGACAAATCAAGCTGCGCTTCTTGAGCAGAGTAGTCAAATTTGATAATTTAGAGGCTGAGCTGATTTCTGCCTCTTAAGGGTGAAAAATGCCTGATCGGCAATTATCAAGATCTCAAAGGAAAACAGATTTTATCTCCTTGCCTGACTCTTTTTTTACCCAGGCGGTGCCCAAAATTCAAGACCTGACTGAACTTAAGATAGTGTTATATGTGTCTTATCTTATCCTGCAAAAACAAGAGCACCCCTATTTTGCTACTTTTAAGGAATTACTATCCCATGAACTAACGGCTTCGATGGGCGAGGAAACACTTCGCGAGGCTCTAAACTCGGCGGTAGAACAGGGTGCACTATTATATTCGACCTTAAATATAAATGGAGTACCCGAGGATGTTTATTCTCTGACCGATGCTAGGCATCAGCCATCGGCTATCAATATCTTTGCCCTCTACGAGCAGAATATCGGCATGATAACGCCCCTGATTGCTGAAGAACTTAAGGAAGCAGAGAAGCTTTATCCACCCCGGTGGATCGAAGAAGCCTTTAAGGAAGCAGTTACGCTGAATAAACGCAGTTGGAGATATATCGATCGCATCCTAGAAAGATGGGCTAGCGAAGGTAAAGACAGTGGAGAGTATAAGAGAGACATTAAAAAGGATGGCCCAGACAAATACATCAAGGGCAAATACGGACACCTCGTCCAAAGGTAACGTTCCCCCTGAAGAAGACGCAGGTGAAATTTGCCCTGTTTGTAAAGGGGCTGGATTTGTTCATCCCACTCTGGATTCAGGGCAAGCTGATTTCAGCCGGGTGGTACCCTGCCAATGCAGTAAAGGGGAGCTGAGAAAGAAAAAAACAGAATATCTTGAGAAATACAGCAATTTAGGTTCCCTGTCGCAGCTTACCTTTGATAATTTATCTCCGAAAGGAAAGGCAGGGAGCACCATTTCCCAGGAGCACTTTCCTCAGGTCTACAAGGCTGCCAAAGACTTTGCTGATAATCCCCAGGGTTGGCTGGTATTTTTAGGTCCCAGCGGCTCTGGTAAAACACACTTGGCCTGTGCTATCGCCAATCATCGTATCAGCGTGGGGGAGCCTGTATTTTATATCGGCACTGCTGACCTCCTGGACCACCTCCGCTCCGCCTTCAGTCCCACAAGTGACACCAATTATGACGAGCTGTTTGAGCAAGTAAAGAATGTGCCTCTATTAGTGCTTGATGATCTCGCTCTGGGAAGCGCTACTGCCTGGGCTAAAGAGAAGCTAGAGCAACTCCTTCAGCATCGCTTCAATGCCAGACTGACAACGGTGATCACCACCGATGTACCGCTGGGGAAAATGGATGAACGATTACGCGGCCATCTTGTCAATAATGAATTCTGCCAGGTATGGACGATTGAACCAGCATCACTCTTCGAATCCCAAAGTGGCTTAGAGTTAGAGCTATTACGAAATATGACCTTTGATAATTTTGACCACAAAAGGCTGGAACTTCCCTCGGAACAGCGGCAAAATCTGAGCCAAGCTTTTAACCTAGCAGTAGAATTCGCTCGCTCACCAGAAGGATGGCTGATATTTCAAGGCGTCAACGGCTGTGGAAAGACTCATCTGGCGGCAGCTATCGCGAACTATCAACGGGCGCAAGGTAAGCCAGTCTTATTTGTGGTTGTTCCCGACCTTCTTGACCATTTACGCTCTACATTCAGCCCGGATAGCAAAATATCCTATGACGAATTTTCTGAAAATCTTAAGGAAACTCCGCTTCTGATACTGGATGACTTCGGGGAACAATCGGCCACGCCCTGGGCTCAGGAGAAGCTATATCAATTGATAAACTACCGTTATAATGCCCGGTTGCCCATGGTGGTCACTACATGCCTCTCTTTAGATGAGATCGAAACACGAATCAGTTCACGGATGGTGGACCCCAGGATAAGCCTGGTATTCAACATTAGGGCTCCCGATTACCGGGGTAATGTAAAGTCTACACGACAAGCCAAACGCTACTGAGTAGCGTGTTCTTCCATCAGTGTCAATCGCCCCTCCATATTTGCAAGGCATTGCCCTTTGTCGCGACAAGCGATAGTGTTAAAGCAATCTCGGTGGAGTGTATAGCTATAAATTGCCACGCACCCGACAAGTCGTGGCTCAAAATGACAACATAACCATATCTTGCGATTTATACCACACTCCGCCCATCATTTCTTTATTTCCCAGTATCTAGCCAGTATGCCACTCCCAACCCAGCAGGCTATCCCTATGATCAGGCCAACCATGAAACCATACGCGGGGGTAAGCAATCCTACCAAGAACACTATCAACCCCACCAGACTGATCAGACTGACGTAAGCAATTTTAGCATTTCTAGACATATTACAGGCTCCCTTTTTTATGTTACCAGATTTTTCGAGTCAGTTGCATATTATCCATTATGCGCGCTGTTGCTTACATCTTACCCTACAAAAACAACCAAGCTATCCATCGCCACCGTAATCGTCATCGACATCCTAATCAGCATTAGTTCTGTTAGCTTTCCCCGCTTCCTCAATCAGCTTCCATCCTTGAGAAGAAGTAAGAACCTAATGTTGCTAAAGCTAAACTCAATATAATAAGGACTGTGAAATCGAGCCAGAGTGGAAAGGCGGAAACGCCAATAAGAGTACCCCTCAATCCATCCACACCATAGGTCAAAGGGTCAATATACATTATGTATCTCAGCCAGGGCGGCATAGACTGTATAGGGAACAAGGCACCGGAGAGGAAAAATATGGGGAAGACTATTAAGTTCATTATCGCCATGAAGCCTTCCAGATTGCCTAACCTGGTGGCAATAATTAAGCCAAATCCCGTGAATGTGGCACAGGTAAGAACCATAACTAGTATGGCCAAAAGGAATCCTGGTACACTGGATAACGTGACTCCCATGGCTACGGCTATGCCCACTATAACGAGGGCTTGAATTATGGCTGTGGTCATGCCTCCCAGACTTCGGCCCAATATGACGGAAAAACGATTAACCGGAGCCACTAGAACCTCTTTCAGAAAGCCAAATTCTTTGTCCCAGATAACCGACGCACCGGACATGGTACCAGCAAATAATAAGGTCATGCCCACTATTCCAGGAGCGAGAAAGTCGAGGTAACCCGTACCTCCCAGCCCCGGTATTTCCCGGGCAGGCATGAAGCTCATGGGCAATCCCAGAAAAGCCAGAAAAAAGAGAGGCATCAATAGTGAACCAACAACCCTTGCCTTTACTCTCAAAAATCTTTTCATCTCCCGCAGCCACATGGTATAAATCGGCAGCGGGTCTATGAGTCGCCGCATCTCAATTGCTCGCATTTTATCTTTTACCTCCACTCCTTCTCATCCATGCTTTCCAGAGTTCCTTCAGACTTCCTTCTTCCTCCCTTATAGTCTTCCCTGTATAATGTAAAAAGGTATCCTCCAAACTCGGCTTATATAACTTGATGGATGATATAACAAGTCCCCGATTATCGGCAAAATCAATAAGCTCAGGTATTCTTTCTTCGCCGCCATCGATACTTAGCTCCACTGAGCTATCACGCGCTTCAATCTTCTTTATCCAGCGAAGCTGCTTTAGTGAATCAACCGGGCTGATAGTGCTATCCCGAGCTATCTGCAGCGAAATCAAATTTAAGCCCACTGCCAGTTTGAGTTTTTCCGAAGTATCCATGGCTACTATGCAGCCCTGGTCTATAATGGCCACCCGGTGACAGAGATAATCCGCCTCTTCCATATAGTGAGTAGTCAGGATTATGGTTATACCCTCTTTCTCATTTAGCATCTTGATGTAATCCCAGAGATTCCTTCTTGCCTGCACATCCAGACCCAAGGTCGGCTCGTCCAGAAACAAGACTTTAGGATGGTTCAAAAATCCTCGGGCAACCTCAAACCTGCGCTGTGTGCCGCCAGAGCACTCACTAATCCTCATGTTCTCCTTCCCTTTCAAATCCATCAGATCCAGCACCTCTGTAACCCTTTCTTGTCTGGTTTTCCTATCCAGATGATACATCCGAGCATGGAAATCCAGGTTCTCCCTACCAGTCAGGAATGTGTCAATGGCTCGGTCTTGAAATACGATCCCAATGCACTCTCTGACGTCATCCTTTTGCCCCATGATATCATATCCACAAACCCTGGCCGCACCTGAAGTGGGGTTTAGTATAGTGCAGAGCATTTTTACGGCTGTCGTCTTCCCGGCTCCATTAGGACCGAGGAAGCCAAATATCTCACCCTCCCTAAGGTTCAAGGTAACATGGTTTACGGCTACCAAGCCATCGAATTCTTTGGTCAGGTTTTCAGTTTCTATGATGTTATTCATGCTCGTCACCCTTTAACTTTTTTCCAACATAGTGTAGAAAAACATCCTCCAGGCTTGGCTTGTGTTCTCCGATCGAGGAAATAACGAATCCGTGCTTTCGTGCCAGTCTCACCACCTCGGGTATCTTCATCCCCTTGTCTCCTACGGTTAACTCCAGTTGCGCGTCATGCTGATGTATCTTTTTGACCCAACTCATTCCGCTTAGCAAACCCGCAAACTCATTGGCCAGAGCCCCCTGGGGAAACTTAATAGAAAGCACACTGCTGCCCAACGTATCTTTTAATGCCTTGGGGGCATCTATCACCACAATCTTCCCGTGCTCTAATATAGCTACTCTATTGCAGAGGTAGTCTGCTTCCTCAACATAATGAGTGTTTAGTAATATGGTGGTACCTGATTCTTTGTTCAGCCTCTTAGCATAATCCCACAATAGCCTTCTAGTTTGTACGTCCAAGCCCAGAGTTGGCTCATCTAAGAATAGGGCTCTGGGAGAATTCAGCATTCCCCTGGCTATCTCCAGTCTACGCTGCATGCCGCCGGAGTAGTATTTCACCAATGTATTTTGTTTATCTCTTAACTCAACTAGGTCCAAGGCTTGAGATATGCGCTCATCGCTCACTTTTTTGGGAAGGTGATACAATCTGGCATGGAAATCCAAATTTTCTTTCGCCGTGAGATTGGGATCCAAGCTCAAATCTTCAAAGACGATGCCTATTGACTCCCTGACCTTATCCCGCTCGCTGATGATATCATACCCGCACACAGTAGCCATCCCGGAACTGGGATTCAGTGCCGTAGCCAGCATCATAATGGTGCTGGTCTTGCCGGCTCCGTTAGCGCCAAGAAAACCGAAAATCTCTCCCTCCTCGACTTCAAATGAAATATGGTTTACCGCAACAAGATGACCAAATATCTTGGTTAGATTGTCTGCTATTATTGCCTTCATTCTCCGTTTTTATGCCCAAGAACAAGCTCTTGGCCAAGGCGAAATGCATCCTCGAGAGCCGTATTATGCTCCTCAATTTCGCCTTTTTTATCAATTCCCCTGACTAACAAATCACCAGAATATTTTACACCTATAGCATCGAAGAAATACTTCACCGTGAGCACTGCGCCATCAAAGAGCTTTTCACCCTTGGTGGCGCCAACGGAAATGAACACACCTCTGCGCGCCCGATTGTCCTCCTTGCCCATGCCCAGTACATGTCTTCTTACCCAAAGCGCCTGACACCTGTCTATTATTGCCTTCGCCTGGCTGGTAACACCATAAAAGAACATCGGTGAAGCAAAAACAATGTGATCCGCTTCCAGAAGCTTCTTATAGAGTAATTGCATATCGTCCTTAATGGCGCAGTCGCCATCCTTGAGACAAGCATATATTTCCAGGCACGGTGAGATTTTAAGTTTTGAGACCAGCACCTTTTCGACCTCCGCTCCTGCCTCCTTAGCACCTTCCAGTATCTTATCAAGTAGAATGTCTGTATTGCTTTTCTTTCTGGGACTGCCCATAATGCCTAATACTTTCATATTGCTCTCCTTTTTATAATTATAGCGTCCCTAATAAAATGGGGCATAAGCCCTTCGGGCTGAGACCCAGGACAGAACCCTGAATAAGAATTAACTTCCATTCTTTATTCGCCATACTTTTCTCTAAGTATCTGCGAGAGATCAGGCAAGAAGGCAAACGCTTTCTCAACAAGCCTTTCTTCAATGCTTGAGACCTGGCATTCACTCACTGTCTTACCATCTGTATTGACTTGGCCTAAATCGCTAAGGCAACATCTAGCCGGTGCCACCAATGCCTGCATTGCAATTTGATTCAAGGATAAACCTGTATTTTCCGAGATTATCTCCCAATAATCAGAGAGAATCGCAGCCAGTGTCTCTGGTGTCTGCGTCGCCAGAACTGTGGATGCAGTGGGTATAATGCCCCAGGAAATAACTCCGCCATTCTTGATAAATTCCGCAATGCTACCCGTATATTCCCTGGACATAAACCCAATTTGATAGGCATCGAAGGATAGAATTTCTACCCCCAACTCTAGTAGATAGGGCAAATTCACCTCGGCACAGAGGTGCAGCCCCTTGGGGCCTTCCAGACCCTCAACGAACCTATGATAGTCTTCTTTAGCATGTTGCTCGTTGTACCCGGAAAACCCGCTGAACACATAGCCCAGCCCCGGTTCATCTACCCAGATAAAGGCGTTAGGATTGTTCTTCTTGAGTTCTTGATATTGGATGTTGACTTTCCTCTGAATGAAATCAAACAAAATGGCCCTCGCCTCCTCGTTATAAATTAGCGGCTTCAGGTCTTCATCCAATACTTTCAAGCCAAAACTCACCGGGCCCGTGACTTGTCCCCTGATAGCTTTATAATCTTGAAGTTCCTTGGATAGAAACTTGTGGAATACTTTGGAATACTCGCTGGTGAGGGCGAAAGTCTCTGCGATATCCATTTTCACGAAATACCCGTCGAGTTCTTGCTCAAATCGTGCAGTATTAAAGACGAGTCTTTCCTTGTCAAAGTCAATAGCTATGCCCGGGAAATTCTCCGATGCTTGAACATACATGTCCTCATACAAGCTCACTTTGGGAAGCTGAGGCCAGAATGGGATATCCAGGCTCAAGGCAAGTTCCAGCGCTCGGTTAACATCACTATGAGGCATTATCCCCATGGCAGTGGTGCTACATCGCGCCTCAAATGCTACCATAAATTTCTTGCCTCTCTTCCTGTAAACAGCCCTTAAATCATAGCACGGAGGCAGAAATTTTTTTGGATGTCTTTTATCGTTTTATTTTCTTCTTTACATTATGTTCATTACCTGACCCAGATTATGGGCCAAGATGCCCTGTCCTACCCATATCTCCGTACCTTGGTTTCTTGTTTTATCAGTTCCACTCATACGCGGCTAGCTTCGAGCTTTTCAGGTAGAACTAATTAAGGAGTTCCCTAACACCGATGAAGGTTGGCTTCAATTCCCTTTCGAGGACGAGACCTTTTCCGATCTGATTGGTTTGCTACCTCTAAGCGACAGACACGTGCGTTTTTTACTTCTATTCTTGCACGGTTGTGTTCTCTGAGAGGCTTATGCGGACCTTCCTTGGTCCATTGCCTGGTTCGCCATTAGTAGCAGCTTTGTCAATTGTGACTTCTTCAACGTGAGCTACTGCGGGGATTGTTTGCAGCACATCAACAAGATTCATAGGCCCACGCAGGAAAACCAGAATTGAAGGCATATCAATCTGAGGTACAATCATCTCGGTATTTGCAACTTCGGGTAATTGGTCAAGGAAGGATACGACTTCCATGATTTTGGCTATATTAAACGGAGGTAATATTTCCACTTCCCATTGCGGCTTGCCCAACTCTGCCTGGTCTTCAATCTCAAGTAGTTTCGAGAGGTCAAGGTTCTTTTCAATGTAGGCAGCAGTCTGGCTTAGCTCCGGGTGTTCGACAGGTGCCTTGCTCTGTTCCGCGACTGTGGTGTCTCTCTCTTCTGCGATTTCCGCGGCTGCGGTATCTCTCGCTTCCATGGCTTCTACGACTCCGGTGTCTTTTTCTTCTGTGAATTCCGCGGCTGCGGTGTCTATCTCTTCTGCAGCTTCTTCAGCTGTCATATCTTTTTCTTCCGCAATTTCCGTGGCTGCTTTGTCTATTGCTTCTGCGATTTCCGCGGCTGCGGCTTCTCTCTCGTCCGCGGCTCCATTGTCTTTCCCTTCTGCGGCTTCCGCGGCTGCTTTGTCTATTGCTTCTGCGATTCCCGCGGCTGCGGCGCCTATCTCTTCCGCGTCTTCCGCGGCTCCACTGTCTTTCCTTTCTGTGGCTTCCGCGGCTGCGGTGTCTATCTCTTCTGCTGCTTCCGTGGCTGCGGCGTCTATCTGTTCCACAATTTCCGCGGCTGCGGTGTCTCTCTCTTCCGCAATTTTCGCGGCTATGGTATCGCTCTCTTCTACGATTTTCGTGGCTGCGGCGCTGTCCTGCTCACTGGGCTTAGACAACTTGTTGTCAAAATCTGCCTGTACCGCTGCTGCCTGCCGCTTAAGACCTTCCAGTTCTTCGAGCATGTAGCCGAATTGCTGATTTACAAGGTTGTGTAGTTCACTCCGGATTTTATTTCTCTGGTTCTCTAGCAGCAGTGCTGCTTCCTCCTCGGCTTTGGCCTTGATTGCGTTAGACTTTTCATTAGCAACTTCTACAGCTTCAGCTATTTTCTGTTCCGCCATCTGTCGAGCTTGTTCCTTGGCTTTATCTATTACGGCAGCACCCTCAGATTTAGCTTGTTCTTCGGCTTCTGCCTTGATCTGTGCAGCCAGCTTGTCGGCTTCGACAACGGTCCTCTCCGCAAGTCTGTTAAGAGACGTGATATGATCTTGGGACTGGGCCAGTTTATCCCGCTCCTTGGTAAGCTCGTCAATGAAAGACGCTACCTGAGCCTCACCTAACCCGTTTTTTACTCTCTTGAACTCATGTCCCCCCAGCACAACAACATCTTCTTTTTTAGGGTTATTACTCATAATATCATCCACCTTTCTCAAAGGACGCAATAATGGCGAGAGTGCCAATCTGCAATTCTGTTAAGAGACGCGATATGATCCTGGGACTGGGCCAGTTTATTCCGCTCCTTGGTAAGCTCGTCAATGAAAGACGCTACCTGAGCCTCATCTAATCCGTTTTTTACTCTCTTGAACTCACGTCCCCCCAGCACGATAACACCATCCTTTTTAGAGTTATTACTCATAATATCATCCATCTTTCTCACAGGACTCAATAATGACGAGAGCACCAATGGGACACGTTAGCCCCGTCTTATAGTACTCCGTCACATTTCTATTGCTCGATTTTACCCTGAAATACCTTCCAGATTCTCTCTGAGTTTCTTTTAGTTTCTTCCCAGGCTTGCGCGATGGTCTCATCGCGTACTCTCAGTGCTTCATCCACAGTGTCCTGATAACCCTGTTTAGCTTCACTTCTCGCCTTCTGATACGCTTCCTCGGCTTCACGTTCAGCTTTTTCCAGGGCGCGCTCGGCTTTTTCCAGGGCTTCTGTACAAATTTTAGCGGCTTGCTCTTCTATTTCTTTATAGGAAGTTTCCCCCTGGCGTTGGCGTTCCTGATATGCCTCCGCTACCTTTCTCTGAGCTTGCACGTAGGAAGTGTAGGCAGTTTGGGCCTGGTTCATTAACTCCGCAAGAGGATCCTTAACCTCCTCAGGGATCTCGGAAGGAAGCTCGACCATTTGTTCCCCTTCTTCTTTTACCACCTTTCTGGATTTTTGATTCTTACTAATCGCAGTCACCATGATATACCTCCTTGAATTTATTTCTTAAAATCGCTATTATTTCTCACACTCGGACCACACGGTTCTTCTGAATTTTGTTAGTCTCCGACTTAAGATTGAATAGTTCATCCTCTGCAAACAACCGCCACCCTTTCCTGTCTCTATATTCAGCATCCTTTACAACGTTCTGCCTGATCCAGCGGAACAGAGTGCTCTTACCTATGCCAACCAGTTGGCAAACTTCAGCAGTTCTATAATAAATTCGTCCATTTATTTTTACAGGCATATGCAACACCCCCTAAAACTAACTGAGCATAGTCTAAGACCCGTTCGCTTTCCCGTCAATCACCCATTGGTAACCTTACTTTCGTAAGGGTATTAAGATTGTCTTACGCTCGACTAGCTCTCGTAGAGGCGACCTGTGAAGCAAGCGACGAAGCTCAGATGGTGGATTCAGGTCATCGACAAAAGACGAAAGCCAAATGCAAGCATACTGTATGAAGTGCCATGTTAAAAGTGACATGAACGAAACCAAAAGCATAACCATGAAAAATGGTAAGTCGTCAACTCAAGACCTCTGCTCAACTCACGGCATAAAAGTATTCGGAACCGATAAGAATTAGACTGCTTCTGCACATCCTAACAGAATTCAGAAGGGCTGGATTTTCCCGATTTCGGGATATCCAGCCCTTTTATTCTACAAATCACATCTAACAAGCTGCAATACAGGTGAAATTCACTTAGACAGCGGGATTCAGGACGCGCCCGACAAATAGAATGGCACCAGTCTCAATGTCGCGAATCAGGAAGATGAAGGGGCGGTCTATGGTGACTTGTTCAGGTGCTGCTGTTAATCCCACAATCACTGCTGTGGCAGCGGCAGCCTCGGTGCCAGCTTCATCCACGGCAACGAATGCCTTGTGCACAACGTCTGATATGAACAGCTCAGGATTACCAGTCATTCCGGAGAAATCCGCGCTGCTAGAAAAGGCAATCGGCATGCCCATCCCGTCAAGGGTATCCTTCAGGCTGAATTCTGAGTCAAATTCAAACTGGGGCATCGTCAGGGCGACCTGAATAGGTTGCAGACCGCTTATGATTGCATCAACCTGCTGAGCCTGAAGTCCTTCTTCAAAAGCCTCAAAGTTCCCGGACGCAGGAAGCAAAATCACCATGGAGAGTTCACCGCCGTCATAGAGCAGCTCAACTGCCTGGTATCCTTCCTCCTCGGTGTAACCGAATGACTCTATCTGTTTCATCATCGGCACGGTTACCTGCCCGCCGTCAAGAAGGTAGAACGGGCCATCTGCTGCCATTTCCTCATCGAAAGGGTACTTCCAGGCAGCATTGAAGTAGATAGCATTGGTTAGCACAAGGCGGGTCAGTGCATCAATCGCGCCTTGCGGGATAAGGTCTTCTATGCGACCTTCCGTCTGGTCACTGACCCAATCATTGATGGTGAGGCGGGACTTTTCCGCCTCCGTCATGAAATCAAGTATTCTCAGCCCGGCACCGTAGTTCTCAGCAAGGACATCAAGGAAGTCGGTAAGGAACTCATAATCTTTTTGCCCCCAGATGGCGTTGACAATGTTCAACCTGAATCCTTTCCCGTCCTTGCCTTTGGCACCTTCACCCCGTGTGGCAAGTTCTGCGGCAAGCCAGTTAAACGCCGGGTGCAGCCTATCCTGTCCAAGTAAGAATTGAAGGGTATCGGCCATTTGCTGAGCGGTTTCGCCAATCGCTCCGGCGTATGTCATCGCCAGCGCCAGTGAGATACTATAGGGAGAGTAGAAAAGATTACCCTCCTCCTCTTTAAGCGCCTTATAAAGCTCAAAGGCAAAGGCGCTGTTTCCTTCAACCAGCAATTCTTGCTCACTTTTACTGACATCCGGTGAAGTTATCCGCTCTTTATCTGATTCGAGCACCTCGCCCGCTGCCGGCTGAGCCATCTGAACAGAAGCTATCACCAACAGCAGCAACACTAACACTAATGAGACTATCAAACCCTTATTCATCTTATTCACCTCCTATAAATACTCACTATAAATATTCAGATTGCTTAATTTTGCTCTTCTGTTCAAATTTGGCCATTTCAGAAAATTTTCACCTCCAGGTTGAACAATCCAGAGACCGTTCGACTGTCGTCCCGCCTAACTTAGGGCGACAGCCGAACGGCGTCTAGGTTCAGTATAGGAGTTGCACCTCATTAATGTAATCCAGATTCTCCAGGCTGTTCATCTTTATCTTGGCTCCCGAGATAGTGTAGAGAACATCACCTATGTAGAGGGACCTCGTTACCGAGAATGGAGAATAAACGTAGGAGTAGTAATCTTGTTCCAGGTCATCGGGGTCTTCAATATGGGTGATTCCACCTTTGATCTGGATCCCTTGGTCCAGAGATACATTGAACACATATGCACCCTGCCAGACAGGTTCGCCAGAAACCCATGAGGGAACTCCTCCAGGATACTTCGACTGATCTACTTCTGCGACCAAAATAGGCATCACCAGCAAATTCCGTACCCTATCAAACAGGAAGGCTTTGTGGTCCCACAGGACCGGCGAATCGGTGCCCCTGTCCCCTATTTCAAGCTTTGATATCTCCCGCGGTTTGCCGACATCGGTAACGTCGAAGAGCGATATCTTAACTCCCTGATGCCAGGCAAACTCCCCCGCGTCCGTTGTTTCCTTCCCTATCCCTATAATATGGTTTTCGTCGTAGGGGTGCAGGTAGTCCGAATATCCAGTTACCTTTAAGTAACCTAGCTCCTCAGGGTTATAGGGGTCACTGAGGTCTATCACGAATAGTGGGTCAACCTGCTTGAATGTCACCAGATAGCCCCTTTCGCCCATAAACCTGGCTGAATAGATGGTTTCCCCGGGAGCAAGGTCTGTCAGCGAGCCTGTAATGTTTAGGGCCATATCCAGAGTGTATACGTGGTTCCGGGATGTTCCCTCACGGGTTGTGGTTGCCACCCTGAAGTGGTCTCCATATTCATCCATGGAGAACTGGTTCAGCACCATGCCGGGGACCTCGCCACTGGCGACATATTCTATTTCATCACCGTCTATATGAATCCGGTGGACAGAGGTCTTTCCAACATCCCCTACATCCCTACCCCACACCGGGAAGGTTAGGTAAATGTTATTCAGAGAGACATAGAGGTTGCTGCTGGCTCCAAGCAGGATTGTTTCATATGTTGGCTCCTGGTTATCGTCCTGTGTGTTTACGGCCACAATAGTCGTGTACATGTAATAGTAGTCTGAGACATCGCAGTAAGAGATATCTGTGGCCGGTATTTCCATCTCTTTGTCGCCGAAGCAAATCCCGGGAAGGTTCAGTTCATCGTCTTGTTCATCCACAGGCTCATTAATCACCACATAAGCATAGCCACCTACCATCCGTGAACTGACGTACTGACCGTCGGCGGAAATATCCCTTTGTAACCGGGGGTTTTCCCTGTCGGAGATATCGTATACTTTGATATATGTCCTGGGGGATATGTCACCGATGTAAGATTCTCTTACAGTGGGCAGATCATAATAAGGCGTTTCTTCCTCAAACACGACCAGCCTATCTCCGTTGATGAATATTCCTACGACTGTTCCCTCCAGCTCAATTTCGGATAGGACTTGAGCTTGTTCAGGGGGATATGCCTTCACGATGATAGTCTTGTTCCCCGAAACGAGGTAAATATACTCTCCGTCGGTCTTGACGATGTCTGCCTCATCCACACCGGCAACCTGGATATTGGTGGTAGCGTAGTCCGAGGTAGAGTCGACGACACCGGCAGGGACAGATTCGGGGATGGCGGTAGGAGGAGGGGCGAAGCCTGCGTCACGTCCTCCAAAAAAGTTGCTTTGTTTCCATGCCGTATATTGCGACTGTGTATTCGCCTTTATGAAATTCTGCAATTCCCAATAAGAAGAGAACTTGCTGATTTGATTCTCTCCCAGGGATGTGAACATAGACTGGGGCTGAATCACCGCCAAAACTCCCACAACCGCTATTAAAAGCACGGCAGTAGCGACGGGGGCTAGCATTTTTGTCCAATCCATAATAGTCCTTGCCTTAAAACGTCCTGAGCTTAGCAAAGCCATTCTCAATGCTCGTTTATTGCCGGTGAGTTCGATATCGGGAGTTTTAAGGTTTTCCAGTTTCTTGATCAAATCTTCGTGTTTCATAAACTTTACCTCCTTATATCAATAAAAATGCAGGAGACAAAAAAAGGTTGCATTGTTTAACAGAAAAGGCTGCAAGATTTTCGTGGGGTGGTTTAATCTGTATCTCCTAATTTCTCCACAGCACGATGGAGCAGGGACTTAACCGTGCCCTCTTTTTTACCCAGGATTTCAGAGATTTCTTTAATCTGCTTTTGCTCAAAAAATCTGAGAGCAATGACCTCCTGGTATTTAGCAGGGAGCTGCACGATTTTCCCTTGAATTTCCAGAAAATCCTGGTGTTGTCTTAATTTTTCCTGCGCTTCTATTAGTTCACTCTCGAGGTCATTGGATGATACGGGTTCAAAACCCTGTTCCTGTAATTCTTCCAATGATATGGATTTCTTATATTCGGCTTTTCTAAAATACTGGTTAATCTCGTTGGAGGCGATTTTATATAGCCATGAGGAAAAGGAGATATTGCGCCAGCGAAATTGCCAGAGCTTGTTCAATGCATTAAAAAATGTGTCTGAAGTGAGGTCCTGGGCAGTCTCAAGATTGGCTGTCCGCCTCAGGATGTAACCAAAAATTTTGGGATAATACTGGTCGTAAAGCTCAGCAAAAGCATCAGGGGCTTTTTGTGCTTGCCTGACGAGCTCCTTTTCTTGGCTTAAATCCATATCAGCCCATGGGAAAAACTAAGCGTACTTCACTGATGAAATGCATCAGTAATAATTTAGTTGCACCCAAATCTTAGTGTACCACCACTCAACATACTGTCAAGCGTTTTTCGTTCTCGCTAGATTTTCGTCGGATTGAGAAAAGGTCGGTAAATTGAGTGATGGGAACTGAGGGCCGGGCAGGCCCCGACGACTTGTGGTCTATTTCGATCCCGTATATAGAACAGCCAATATCTTCGTGGCAGTGGTGCCGATACATCTAACGAGGTGAGGCTGATTAGAGTCGTAATAGACGGCATCTCCAGCCTTTAGAAATTCGACGCGAGCCCCAACCTGTACTTTCATTTCGCCATCCAGGACATAAAGAAACTCCTGTCCGGTGTGAGTGGAGAACTCTTCTTTGTCTGTTGGCACCAGTGTCACAATAAAAGGCTCCATCAACCGGTCAGCCTTTTCCGGAGCCAAGGACTCGTAAAAGTACCCATATAGCATACTCTCTTTCTCTCCGTAGCGAGATATTTGCCGTCGTTCCTCTTTGTGCACCACCGTCATAAGCTTGTCAACTCCTGGAGAGATAAAGTAGCCCATCTTCATATCTAGTGCTCTGCCTAACCTAGCCAACTGCCCCAATGCAGGGATCATTTCGCCTGATTCTGTAAGCTCCAAGGTATGTATATCAATACCAGTTCGGCTACTGAGGTCATTAATTGTTAATCCCCGCATTTCTCGAACTCTTCGAATCCGGTTGCCCAGAGATTCTTTTTCCCCAATCATCCCTTCCGGATGGGTGAGTTTAGCCTGGTCGGTGAGAAAATCATCATGTTTCGCTGCTTTACCCTCAGCCGGATTTAATCTGGCAGAAGTCTCGCGTTTTACCCTCTCCTCTTTCATGGTAACCTTCTTTCTAGATTGCCCTTCCTGACACGCCGATGTTACGAGCAATCACAATGCGTAATATTTCTGACGTTCCCTCGCCTATTTCCAGAATTCTCTGGTCTCTATATAGTCTCTCGACTTCATAATCCTTCATCAGCCCGTACCCTCCATGAAGTTGCACTGCGTGATGAACACAACGGCGCATAACCTCAGAACAGAATAATTTTGCCATGGCTGCCTCTTTAATAATGGGACGCTCGTTTTCTCGCAGCCAGCAGACCTTATAGAGAAGGTTTCTAGCCAGTTCGATCTCTAATGCTATGTCAGCTAGCTTGAAAGCGTTGACTTGAAAGGAACCGATGGGCCGTCCAAACTGGATGCGTGAATTGGCGTATTGTAAAGCCAACTCGAAAGCCGCCTGAGACCCACCCAATCCCATAGCGGCGATACTGAGGCGTCCGCCGTCAAGGGTAGAAAGCATTTGATGGAAGCCATCCCCCCTTTTTCCCAGAAGGTTTGCTTCAGGCACAATACAATCATCGAAAAAAAGTTCACCGGTGTTGGATGCTCGCCACATCATCTTGTCTTTCATTTCCTTAGCTGTCAACCCAGGTGTACCGCTGGGAACAATAAGACAACTGAGCTCGGGTTTGCCATCCTCGCGTTTACCGCTAACAGCCTGGACAATAATAACACCGGTCAATGAGCACGCCGAATTAGTGATAAAAATCTTGTGCCCATTGATGGTCCAGTGACCATTTTTGAGTTCGGCCGTGGTTCGAGAACTTCCAGCGTCGGAGCCAGCATCGGGCTCCGTAAGTCCAAACGCAGCTAGACACTCACCAGAACAGAGCCTGGGAAGCCATTCTTGTTTTTGCTTTTCGTTACCGAAATAATAGATAGGGCCGATTCCCAGAGAGTTTCCGGCAGCAATAGTAGCAGCTTGGGAAGCATCCACTCTGGCCAGTTCTTCGACCGCAATTGCATACGAGATATAACCCATATTTGATCCGCCATATTTCTCCGGAACAAAGCAGCCCAGCAGGCCCAGGTCCGCCATTTTGCGAGTTAGCTCGGCAGAAAACTCCTCCTTTTCGTCTAACTTTTGAGCGACCGGGGCGATCTGTCTTTCAGCAAAATCCCGAATCGCCTGGCGCGTCAGGTTCTGTTCCTCGCTCAAATCAAAATCCATGGTTCATCTCACCCAGGGGTACTTCCCGCGCAGTATATACAATAATGGTGTCTAAGCACTCAACTCCTTTCTTGAAGTCTCTCTAAGTCATCTCGCTAGTAAGGTCCGTTGCTCCTATTTTTCCCGTTCCTGGCGTTTCTGATAAAAGTAGATTAGGATTTGAGTGCCCCTTCTGCAACAAGCTTCTCATAGTAATCCAGGCATTCGGGATTGGACAGGGCATCCCTGTTGGTGACAGATCTGCCATGGATTATATTTGTAACGGCGCTCTCTACCTTCTTCATGTTAGTGGTGTAAGGAATGTCCGGTACCACAATAATCCTCGCCGGGACATGTCTCGGGGAAGCTTTTTCACGCAGATTTTTCTTGATTTTTTTCTCGAGATCTTCCGTCAGATGATATCCTTCAGCTAATTTGACAAAAAGGAGGACACGCTGGTCTCCCTGCCAGCTCTGCCCTATCGCCAAGCTATCAGCAATCTCTGTCAGACCTTCCATTACGTTATATATTTCGGCTGTACCTATTCGAACCCCTGATGGCTTCAGTACTGAATCGGAGCGACCATAAAAAGTAGCTCCCCCGGTATCACTATGAAATACGATGTAGTCCCCGTGACGCCACACACCGGGGTAAACACCGAAATAAGCCTCCCTGTATCTCTTACCAGCCGGATCATTCCAGAAATAAAGCGGCATAGGCGGGGCAGCCGCTTCACAGACTAGTTCTCCTTGCTGGTCAAATACGGGACGACCTTTTTCATCATACGCTTTCACCTTCATTCCTAAACCCGGTCCCTGCAATTCACCAGCGTATACAGGTTGAATCGGACTTCCAGTAAAAAAACAGCCATTGATATCTGTGCCACCTGCACTGGAATTAAAATGCAGGTCTCTCTTGATTTCCTGGTATACGTACTCAAATCCTTCCGCCGAGAGAACCGAACCAGTTTGCCATATCTCTTTCAATGACGACAAATCGTAATCATTAGCAGGTTTAATGTGTTCGTTCCTTAGGTAGTTAATGTAACTAGCACTGCAACCAAACATAGTGACTTTTTCATCCTGAATCAGTTTCCACATAGCCCCCGGTTCAGGGTACGTGGGATTACCATCATACAAAATAATGGTGTTACCTGTGGCCAAAGAAGTGAGCATCCAGTTCCACATCATCCAGCTGCAAGTTGTGATAAATAAATGAACATCATCTCGCTTCAAATCTGTATGGATTACTAATTCCTTCAGCTGATTAACCAAAATTCCGGCTGCTCCTTGAACGATGCACTTCGGCTTGCCAGTTGTCCCTGACGAAAACATAATGAACACAGGATGATCGGCTGGCAACTGTTCAAATTGGATTTCGGGTTTTCCTCCTGATAGGAAATCGTCATAATATACAGAGTTAGGAATATGGCTAATATCGGGTTTTTCTTCTCTGTATCGGGCCACTATGACTTTCTCAATTGAGGGTATCCCCTTTACAATTTCAGCAGCGTTGGAAAGAGAATCAAAAGGTTTCCCTTTGTAGAAATAGCCATCAACGGTAAACAAAAGTTTTGGTTCGATTTGACCAAAGCGATCAATGGCTGCACCAGAGCCGATATCGGTGGCACACGAAGCCCAGACAGCACCGATACTCGTGCTGGCAAGCATTGCCACAGCTGTCTCCATCATATTAGGCATGTAGGCAGCTACCCTGTCTCCCGGCTTGAGTCCTATCTCTCGAAGAGATTCTGCCAGGCGTCCTACCGAGTTATACAGTTCTGCGTAACTCATCTTGACTGACTTTTGAGTTTCTCCTTTGAATATGAAGGCTGTATTCTTATCCCTGTATCTCAATAGATTTTCGGCGAAATTTAACCTCGCTCCAATAAACCATTTTGCACCCGGCAGCTTAATTTCATCGTCAACCACTACTTCGTAGCCTTTGGAAGCCTTCACCTCAACAAAATCCCATACGGAGGCCCAAAAATCCGGTATCTTGTCTACGGACCAGTCATAAAGTTCTTTATATGAATGAAAGTTCTGCTTATATCGTTTATTAACAAAATCTATGAACTTGGTTATGTTGGCATCCCTCCTTCTTTCCTCCGTCGGTTCCCAGAGTAATTTACTCATAACATCTCTCCTTTACTTCATTTCCGTTTTTACTGAAGAGCTCGCTACCAATTATTAGCTTAGGATACAGCATCCGCATCATTAGTAACAGGAACCCAGTATATATCGAGAATTGTGTTGGTCGGATCTTCGGTACGGAAGCAAGCCTTCACTTTCATGCCTATTCTGGGTGTTCCATATTGTAGATAGCCCTTGAATATAGTGCACACTCCAGGTAACTCAACGTCAACCTGAAAATACGGTGTGGTGAGCTCTATGCCAGCACCAGCGTATTCCACACGCGCGTAGGTGTGCACCGTGCCAATTACTGGCTGGGGTATTTCTTCCCAGGTCATGGGCTGATTACAATCAGGACAGTCGGCTCGTGGCGGAAGCCACAACCTGTGCTCTCCACATTCAGGATTGGTGCATCTGGTAGCTAATAATTTACCCATCATCAAACCTTCGAAGAACGGGGATAGTTTCCCATAAGTATGCCTGTGGGCCAAACTCCTCGGCCACTCTATCACGAGGGCTGGGTCGGATTGAAGTATCTTTGCGTGTTTGCCAGTATACCTGGTTATTTTGCCTTTTGATGCCACAGTTTTCCTCCTTTAAAAAGCCTTTCTGAGCATACCTGCCGTTACATGCGACCCCACGCCAGCGTGAGATATCCAGAGTGCCTGCTTAGCATCAGGTACCTGAAGACTCTCCCAGTCTGCGGGCTTCTTCTTGTCAAAAGACTCCCAAATTCTGGGATCGCCATGAAACTTATCATACTTGCCCTGTAGTTGCCAGAGGCATTCGACTCCTTGAAAGATGCCAGTTGCTCCCACAGCATGCATAGTACCAATCAACCCTCCCGACAGATTAGCTGGACATTTGCCCCCGAAATAGGCATCTCCAGATTCAATGTAATCGGGTTCCTGTCCATAGGGACGGAGTCCAATGTCTCCATAGGTTTGAATGTCACTTATAGTGAATGCATCGTGCAGCTCCACCAGATCGAGTTCTTCAAGCGGGTCAGTGACGCCAGCCATGTGATAAGCGAAATAAGCGGCAAATCGTGCCGCAGCGAAGCTTTCGAATCCAGGCCATCTCTGCCCCTCTTTCTTATGCAGGCCCTTATACATATCGGGAGTCTCGTGTGGCAGTAATGGGATTTCCATATCCCTGCGGTCTGCTACCCTCAACGTATGGCTTCCACCGGCTATGAAAAGCTCGCAAGGTTTGTCGGTCAACTTATAGGCAGTTTTTTCATCGCAAAGTAGCATACAGGCAGCGCCATCTGTCATGGCACAGCATTCCAAGAAACGTAACGGGTAGGTTGACATCGGGCTGTTAAGGACATCCTGAATTGTGTATTTGCCCGGTTGCTGGGAATATGGCGAGTAATAAGCATATAGGTGATTCTTAACTGCCACCTTAGCTCTGGTCTCCTCAGAGAGGTTATAAGCCCATGCGAAACGGACGGCCATAGGAGCGTAGTAAGCGGCATAAATGCGGGAAAGCCTGGTCTCAAAGTCTTTACAGGCTGCGTTAGCAATGTAGTAATTGCCTGTTCGCGTATCCACTTCAGACATACGCTCCCAGCCCACAGCTAGTGCTACATCAGCATATCCACTGGCTATCGCCATAGCAGCTGTCAACACCGTAGAGCCACCGGTAGCCCCGCCAGTCTTGATACCTATATCATACATCGGGTCAAGACCGAGATAGTCAGTGACTTTGGCTTCGCACAGAAGCTGGTCTTGAAAGTGGTCTGCAAATTCACCACAGGCTATAAAATTGACTAATCCCTTGATTTCTAATGGAGAGAGCTTTAAATCATTATTCTCCAACATCTGCCGAAATGCCACCATAACCTGCTCCTCGAGCTTCATCTCCGGGCAGAACTTCTTATAATTTGTCAGACCCCCAGCAACGGCAAATACCTTCCTGTTCCATTTGGGAATGCGCCAATTACCTTCCTTCAAAGTAATCATCTGGATAACTCCTTTCTCTGTTTGTGAGCAACCGTAGTGTTCTTATCTATCGTAATCGCCCTCAATACAGCATCGGTTTGTTTCTTTACATACGTTTTGAAAGTCCAGTGTTTTCTCAGATGCCAACGCCTAAGGGCCCAGGCATGCCCGAGAACAACTATGTCATGTGCAACCAGCTTGGGATTATCAATACTAAACTCGCCCTCTTCGATGCCTCTTGTCAGTAACTTCTCAAATACAGCTAATATACGCGCTTCGGAGTCAAAAATGCTTTGTCGGGCATTATCCGGCAGGTTTTTCGTTTCCTGATATCCAAATAGAGTAATATCTTGATTGTCGTTATGCCATTCATAGAATTTTCTCATAAGCTCTACAAGAGCTATTGTCGGGCTTGCCGTTGCCAACTCATTGGCCCAATGTTCCATAGAACCCGCCTGTTGTGACGTAGCACTATTGATAATCGAATATAGTATCTCCTCTTTCGAACCAAAATAGTGATACAGCGCGCCGGCACTCATCTCGCAAGCTTCAGCCAACTCACGCATATTGGTCCGGTCATATCCTTTCTTGGTAAATGCTTTTGTAGAACAGTGAACTATATGATTTCTACGCTCTTTGACTAAAGCTTTGTCACTACTAAAAGTGCGTATTGTGAACTCTTCAGGCAATTTTCACCCTGGTAACTGAACGAACATTCGGTCTACAACGATAGTCAACTATAGCAGGAGGTAGACCTTTTGTCAACAGCGTGTCATGGCTGACTGAATCGAGAAAACCACGCAGCACATTTTAGCAGGTTGCTACTTCTTCACATTAAGCAATGGCATTATCCCTTCAGTCTATCTTTCCCACGGCTGCCAGATATATGACAAATTCATCCTTCCCGTCAATTTTCAACAATTGGTCCATCAATTCCTGATCATAGGCAGCAACCGCGCATGTTCCGGCGCTTATCGCCTCACAGGCGAGGTATAGATTCTGACATACGTGCCCGGCATCCAGGAGAATGACCTTATGAGCAGCCAAACCGTAACGCCATTCTGTTCTGTAAGGGATTGCTGACCAGACAAAAACTGTGGCAGCACTCGATATCCAGTTCTGCTGGAAAGCTGCCCAACCTATCTTATCCGCCGCACTTTCATCCCTGTGTTCGACTACAAGCTGGTGTTCAATCGGAAGATATCTATAGAAGCCTCTATCCAAGCCTTTCACATTGAGAACACACAGGTAAGTTTCCAGGGCATGGCGGGCCCCAGCCGAGGGGACAGTTCTGCGAGCATGACCGGCATTTGACTGCTCTCTTACACCTTGAGTCGCCCATAGGAGGAATGATAACTCCTCCAGCATCAGAGGAGTCTCACTGAATTGTCGGCGGCTCTGGCGATTCCCTATAGCGAATAGTAAATCTACCCTAGGTAACGTTTGGAACTCGGCTGGAGGAATCAGAGCAATTTGCTCCGCGTCTGGTGAATAAGTTTTCTCAATGGGTGGCGGAGCAACTCCTAGACTCTGGTCGGTTCTTGAGAAATCAATCCTTTTTCTTACACTATCCTTCAGGAAATAACGATACTGTCCTATTGAAGATTCTTGCATACTGCACCTCTTGCTCTAAATATCTTGACACCGGTAAAAAAACGAACGTTTCTTCATGCTATCACCTTGATATCCACGCTAGCAAATAGGCTGTAGGATATGCCGCACAGGGACCAAATTTACATAATCTGGCGCGAGATTTAGGCCTGCGGAGTGGCGTGGATACCTGGGAAGCAAGCGAGCACATTACTGCCATGGTTAAACCTATTAATATTAGACTTGGACAGGTGGTGATACAGTTCATATACTGGATTGATGAACTATAGGATAAGAACAGATAGTAATGTTAGAAGGCGGATTCAATCCTTGGACCTATTACACCTTCCAAGCTTTGGTTGGATATTAAACAGATTGGACTACTTCTCATCCTCAACTGATTTTACTTCCTTACTACAATTCTCCTGCCTTGGCCATGGCGTCCATCCGCAAGAAGACCTCGGCAATATTCAGCTTAGAGGTGGTGGGGTCTTCGCCGCGGAACTCTCGCCATAGGCGTTCCACGTTGAGCAGGATGCGCTCGCTGTTAGGCCATTGCTTGAATTGCCCCAAGTCGATGTCTTTGGCAGCTTCATCAACAGTCATGCCTTTGTCGAACCGTTTCCTGGCCTCGCCTTGAATGAAGACAAGGTAATCTCGACATAGATTCAGCCCTTCCGCTCCACAGACCGGCCCATGGCCGGGGACATAGGTTTGAGCACCTAGCTTCGCCATAGCATCCAGGTTCCTGAGCCAGCCAGCAAAGGACCCTTCCATGCCCAGTGGGGTGGAATACAAAAAAATGAAGTCACCTGCAAAGATGATACTCTCCTCGGGTAGATACACAATTATGTCGCCTACAGTGTGGCCAGGTCCAAAGTGCAGCAGCCGGATTTCCCTCCCACCCATATGCAGCGTAAGCTGCTTGTCAAAGGTGATATCAGCTGGTGTGACCGCGATTCCCCGGAAATCGAATTCAGGGAAGATGGTATTCAGCAGGCCGGGGTCCATTACACCTGTCTCTATTGCCTCATGGCGGCAGTAGTCATGCGAGATTATAGTAGCCCCTGTAAACACATGGTTCCCCCAGGTATGGTCTCCATGGTGATGCGTGTTGATTAAATAACGAATTGGCTTGTCGGTGACCTTCCTAATCTCATCCCTGAATCTCTGGGTCAGGCCAACCGTAGCCAGCGAGTCCACGACCACCACATAATCGTTGTCTACAATGAATCCAGCATTGTTCCAGTACCAGGTAGCCTTGGCCTGGATATAGGCATAGATATTGGGAGCCAATTGCTTGATTCCTGACTCCCAGGTAGGAATTGTATGTTCCTTGTTCATAGTAATATCTCTTCCTTTCTAATCCTATTTAATCTCAATCATCCGGGATGTTTGTCGCCATGCAAAACACCTTGCAGGCAGAAATATCAACGGGTGAATATGCGCTTCGACGGCTTATCTCCAACACGGTTCCTGAGTATGCCTATACCTTCCACCTCCAGCTCAACGACATCGCCTGGCTGAATCCAGCGGTTGAGTTCCATACCAGAGCCACCCTCCACCGTCCCCGAGCCTAAGAAATCACCGGGATACAGTGTTTCCTCCAGGGAGGCAAACTCAATAAGCTGAGGCCAGGTCCAGTAAGCCGTACCGCTGTTATTATCCGACCATAACTCACCGTTGACACGCGCCATCATCCGCAGGTTATTAGGGTTCAATTCATCAGGGGTCACCAGGCAAGGTCCCATAACGCTACAGGTATCCTTGCCCTTAGCTGGACCGAGGCCGCCTGCCAGCATCTCCTGCAACTGGATATCGCGGGCACTGATGTCGTTGAAGATAGTATAGCCAGCAATGTATTCCTCTGCTCGAGCTCTGGGGATGTTTTTGCCTTCTTTACCAATATAGATGCCGTATTCCAGCTCGTAGTCCAGTAAATCGGTGAAGGCCGGCCACAGAATGACTTCATCGGGACCAATGACAGTATCAGGGTTACCCTTATAGCATACCGGTATCTCATACCAGCCTCTGTCAAGCTGCTTTTTCCCTGAAAAGCTGGCGTGACCCTCGAATGTGAGATAATCCCGAAGGGAATTCGGCCGCGGTACCGGTGCCTTCAGCTTGACTTTATTCATCTCGTAGACTATCTTCTCCCCCTGGGGACCAAGCAAGCCACCTTTGTTCTTGTACTTTACCACATAGTCGATGGTCAGCTCGGCCTCATCTTTTCCTGCTTTTCCCCTCTGGAAGAACGAAATCAAGTCAGGTGGAAGCATCGCCGTGGCTAGTTCATAGGCTTGATTATTGCCATGCTTATCGGCCAGATAGCGCGTATAGCCCATGTTGAGATCGATAATCTTATTATGGTGCATGGCTCCGATGCGTTGTATCTGGCCAACCGGTGTGGGAACCCCGAAAATCACTATCTTCATTCCCTCCTCCTGCAGCCCCTGCATACTATCGGCTTCTCGTATGGTATGTCAAGAGACCCACAAAAAATAGCGATGCCGAGCCTCAAGGCTCGGCATCGCCTCATCAGCCTAAAGTTATCAAGGCCAGGTGACGATGGCATCGCTGCCGAAGAATGCCCAATCAGTGTATGATACGCCGGTAAGCGTAGCTGATGTGTCGCCAGCCTGTATGCCCGTCTCCTGTGTCCGAAACATAAGAACCATGTCCCTGTCTCCGTCACGGTCGACGTCCCTAAGAGCGAGGAACGGAAACCGCTTGATAATGCGAGAGAAAAGGGGCCTGGCCAAACCCGGACCAAAGCGCACGGTCTCGGGGTCGACTTCCGTAGCATCGAAATCCTCAGTAGTCAGTATCGCCACAGAAACAACACCTCTGCCCTTAAGAAAGATGCGATTGGTGTCTCTCCACGGCTGGATGTCAATGTCAACCTCCTCTGGGATCACAGGCAGCATTATGTAGGATGGATTACAGGCGTCATGGTAAATGGTGTTCTCAGCAACAACCCACTCTGTTTCCGTGTACAATTCACCGCCGGTGTTGAGATTGCGGTCGTACTTGGGGAAATTGCTGCTGGAAATGTCCACGCGAATACTGTGTCCAGCTTCAAACAGGTAGTCGATGTTACCTACATCAAATGTGATTGTGTAGACTTCACCGGGTTCCATCAATTCAGGGGTTGCCATGGAATCTCGATATCTCGCCCTTATGATACCATCGGCGACGAGCATCAACTCTCCGGTAGGATGGACATCTATCACCTTAGCGGTGAAATCTGTATCCAGGCAGTTTGAAGAGGCGCTGAGGACAACGGTAAGGGTACCCGCAACTTCAACATCTTCCGTCAGCGGTGAACCTGTGTAACTCAGAATATCATCCCGGCCAAGTACTACAGGCGTTTGATCTAAAGACCCAGAAGACAAGAACAGATTTGTTCCACCCATAGTTATCACGGGGTCCATCGGGTCATAGGTGTAATTGTCAGGTTCTTCCCAACAAGTAGGTGAATCAATGCTGAGGACTCCGTCTTCGTGCAAATAGTAATTAACGTACTCGACTTCTTCCGGAGGCCACTCGTTTGCCCATCGCCATTCATCGGCTTCCAGGCAATAGTAGTGAACTGGGGGCTCGTCCATTATGCCGTTGTCTATGCCCTTCAGCCAGTAGTCAAACCATTCATAAACCGGGATGGAAGGTGGAGTTCCATGAGTGCCGGGTCCCACTATTAGTTTTACAGGAACATCTCTGTCCTGCAGAGCGACAAAAGCATCAAACATACATCTCTGGAAAAAGTCGTACCAACCGGTCGCCAGCAGAGTGGGGACTTCCACTGTGTCGTATACTTTGAAGTGGTCTCTCCAGGCGTCCTGGTCAGGATGACTGACAACCTCATTTCCATATGGCTGCATAGCGGCGTAACTGGGGTTGAAATTGTACAGAGGGAGCTTCATCCAGTTCGCTGATGCCAGAGGATTACCGGCATTGGCCATCATGTCCACTAGAAGACCGTATACAACCGACGTGTGATATCCCCAGGTCGCAGGATTGATCCCAAGCAAATCCCGATGACCGCCAGGAACCGTAGAGAGACCAGCTACAGTTTGATAAATTCCCCACATCAGTGCATCTCCACGAAAGGCTCCACCCTCAAAAGTGAGGTCATTCTCGAGATTGCCACTCGAGGACAAAGGTGCAATAGCCTTGAGATTGGGATGGGGTTCGCCGGCAGCCAGGAACGCAGTGTTACCGGGCGCTGAATAGCCGTAGGCACCAACGTTTCCGTCACACCATTCCTGGGCAGCAATCCAGTCAACTGCATCATATCCGTCTGAAATATCATCATAGAATAGGCGGTCCAAGCCCTGCGAGGAGTATCTTCCTCTGGTGTCCTGGTCCACACGCACATATCCAAGTTGGATGTCAACGGGCCATCTCGGATCCGAGCCAGGTATGCCAATTCCATACGGAGTTCTGGAAAGAATCACAGGGTAAGGTCCAGGACCCCAGATGTCAGGATCAGGTAGATAGACTCTTGTATATAAAAGAGCGCCATCGCTCATCTCCACATATGTATCGAAAAAGCTCGGCGAATCTTCAGCTACAACTATCGGTGCAGAACCGGCTAAAAGCCCGATTACAAGTAGAACTGCTAATATGGGAATTATAGCTTTACGCATTCTCTATCACTCTCCTTTCTCTCTGTAATAGTTCAATTTGACACGCAGCTTAGCTTTTCCAAGATCTTATTCCATATATACCACCTCCTCGCTATCGAGTCTCCATCACCAAGCATATCCCTAATAAGCACAGGCACCAGCCCGCTCCAGAGCCTTGCTGCCCAAAATGACAGACATGGTCAACAGCCACGGGGGCAGGGGCTACTCCTGCCTCCTATTTCAGGCTTTCTGTTAATCACTTACTTCCAGTGATTGACCTTCTGCGGGGCTGTCCCACACCAGGTATTTTTTTGAGATATTCAGGCTATATGTGGCTAAAGATATGCTTCAGCCAGGCGCGAACCAGTCCGATAATATACTCTCTCCATGAATCGAACTCCTGGAGGTAGTCATTAAATCGAACACTCATTGCATCTTCCGAAGATGCCCAGTTAGGGACATTAACCTCCTGCATCTTACCATCGCCGTCGCGTGGCGTAAGCGCAACTGATATTGTCCCATCTGGCGGGTCAGCCGCAGGTATGTAAAGGTCAATTCCGGTAAGGAAAGGCAGCATATGTAACCACGTCGGTTGCGTAAGGTCGCTTACTCCGTCTGCATGATAATCGTAAACAAATAGTCCAACCAGGCTTTTGGTAATGGGAGTGACTGCCTGAAGTACGTTGTCACCGTTGACCTCAATAATGTCATTGATCTCACCTGGGTCACTGCGGAGCTCTTTGTCCCTGGTAATAACCAGATTGCTATGGTTGGGGCTCTGGTCCAGATAATCGCCGACTCCACCAGGCGGAGAAGTGTTCAAGCGAATCAGGTAGTCGCTCCTCATAAAAGGCTCAAAATAGAAATGATGAGGTCTGAAGCCTTCACGCACGATGACAATTTCATAGTATTTGCGGCCATTGGCTTTAAAGGGTCCCCAGGCTCCGTCGTAATATCCACTTCCACTTACAGTATAAGTTGCTTCCGGCTTTTTGTGTTTCCTGAAACCAGTGTCGCCGTCCACCTCCCATATCTCTATGGTGGCGTCACCCACTCCTATATTTTGTGGGAAAAATACTGCCCTACCGGCTAGCCTCACCAGACCTGGTGGTTCAGGCAGAACATCGGTCGTTAAGGGCGGCTTATCGGTGAAGAACTCGTACATTGCGGCAAATGCCTCAGGGGACGTCGCCGATTGAACATGATATTGACCGGGGAGAACGATATTTGTTGCCCCGACTATCTCACGACCAGGAGTCCCTGTGCCAGCCCATATAGCCAAGGTCGGTACTCCACCCGGAAGCGCATCCGCCGTACGACCATCGATGTTCACATACTTGGCAATTTTTGCTGCATGCGCCGGGTCTGCCAGGTAGGCGAAAGACTCCGATGTGCCCCGAGAATGCCCCATTAGGTAAACTTTGTCGGCGCCGGTCTCCGCAAGAACATCGTCAATAAACGCATCAAGACGTGCCATTCTTGCTGTCGAACCCTCGACGTCGGGTATGCCGGTATCATATTCGAAGGCAAATAAAAGGTCAGCAGGCCAGCCGTTGCTGGCAAATCGCAGGGCCTGCGACTCAAATTGTAGTGCTGACCCCGACATACCATGAACAAAAACAATGGGCCTCACACTTGACGGAAGCTCTGGACAGACCTTAGCATAAGCCGCAGATGGGACCACCAGCGCTAAAGCCAGTACCAGTGCTATAAATAGAATCCCTATCTTTTTCATCTTACCTCCTTTTCCTTTTTGTCTTTTGTGCCTGAGACATTATAATGACATTCGTCTCATGTCTCATCAGGCATATCTTAATTGCACCTCATCTTTGCGTTGAGATGTGCCTTACTGGGCCCCACAAAGAGATTGCGGAGCATCTTTCCAGTGTAAGCAATAGATACCGCTCCGAATTGTTTCGCCACTGTCATGCTTCGCAATAACGGAGGGAAGTTTTTCCCCAACGACATCTCAATGGTAGCCCGAACGCCCGTGACCGACCTGCTTCCTGAGATTGCCAATCATCAACAAACCGGGGCTGGTAATGACAATCCCAGGAAAGCCCAGGGGCATCAGCAATCGTAGTAGTCCAATAATTTATTGAATAAAAGCTGTTTTGCGGCGGTAAAGAATGAAAATCTGATAATGTATGTGTGTATATAGTGGAATGAAGCTGATTCGAACCCGCGCAACTCCCCTTACCGCACATCTGTTTCCCTGCCCTACAACATTAATATTTTACCACTATCAAGAGGAATTATCAATATACTTAACCAACCTTTCCTACCAGTCGGTTTTCTCCCTATCGCAATGGCTAAATTCTTGATTCTATGATAGATGATGGTCAGTCCGACATCACTAGAAAAAAAGTCGAATACACAATTTCACCCTCAGGTATGCTGTGCATCCCTGCCTGACTGAAACCCTTATAAAGCCAGCCCGGTTCGGTATCCCTCGGTGGTAGCATCTAGTATTCTTCGCGGTTCAGAGGAGTTGCCTATGCAGTATATTTCAGAGACCCTACCCTCCAAGGTTTTGTATAGGTGATCATTTGCCTTGTAGCCAACTGCTATGATGATTGTGTCGGTTGGAATGGTTTCCCTCTTCCCCTCAGCAGTAGTTACTTGAACACTACCTTCTTTTATCTCTTCGCAGGTCGCGCCGGTCAGCAGCGTTACCTTTTTGTTCCTCAGCCCATTCATAAGCCGACGTCTCGTCATGGGAAACATGTCATTAGCCATCCGCTTCAAGATTTCTATTATGGTTACCGACTTTCCCTGTTCCACCAGATAATGCCCTGTCTCACAGCCGACCATCCCCCCACCGATGATGACCACATTCTGCGCTGCTTTGGCTTCGCCCGAGAGCACATCCTGAGCAGTAACCACATTTGATTTATCAATTCCAGGTATGTCAGGCATAAGCGGAGTGCCTCCCGTAGCTATCACGACAGCATCTGGCTTCCCTTCAACGACGGTTCCACCATTGGCATCTGTATTAAGCTTGACTTTCACTCCAGCTTTCTCAACTTGACTGACCAGATAGTCTATCCAGGGGAAGATATCACCCTTAAATGGAGGTAGAGCGGCTATATTCAGTTGTCCGCCCAGCTTGGAATCCCTCTCAAATAGAGTAACCTTGTGACCTCTCTGTGCTGCCACGATGGCAGCTTGCATGCCAGCCGGACCACCACCTACTATAACCACATTCTTAGCCTTTCTCACAGGCTTAATCTGATATTCACTCTCCCTGCCCAATGTGGGATTAACAACACAACTCACCCCTTCGCCAGTTGCATCGAAGAATAGCCGGTCAATACACTCCATACAACCTATACACGGGATGATTTCACCCAGCCTTCCCTCAGCTGTTTTGTTGGGCAGGTCCGGGTCTGCTATAAGACGCCTGCCTATGGCTATAAGGTCAGCTTTGCCCTCCTCGAGAATCCTCTCTCCAAGCTCAAGGTCCAGCCTGCCCACTGCAATCACCGGCACATTGGTCAGTTTTTTGACCTGTTCAGCCAGAGGTACCAAAAAGCCCGGCGTATCCGCAATTGGAGCGCTGGTTATATAGGAGCCTGCGCCATAACCCGATACGTGAATCGCCTGAGCACCTGCCTCCACCACCAACGGCACTACTTGCTTGGTTTCCTCGATTGTAATCCCATCTTCCACTCCCCATTCCTGAGCATTGATTCTGACCCAAACAGGAAAATCCTGGCCTGCCTCTTCTCTGATAGCCTGCACTATCTCTACCAAAAATCTTGCCTTGTTCTCGACCGAGCCACCGTACTTATCTTTGCGCTGGTTGGTGGCTGAGGAGAGAAAGGCGGCGACAAGGTACTGGTGAGCACCGTGAACCTCTACCCCATCAAAGCCCGCCTCCCTGGCACGTCTGGCAGCTGAAGCAAACCATCCTATTCTTTCAGCGATTTCCTGCTCAGTCAATTCATGAGGGGGGTTTCCCGGGGCACCCATAAATCTGGCGGGCACTATCACCGGGGACGGACCTACCTGTACTAGCTTTCCATCCCAGTTCTCCATGGTGGAATGCATTATCTGGATAGCTATTCTGGCATTGTATTTGTGAGCAGCGTCCGTCACCTGTTGCCATCTGGGAATCAATTCATCGTATCCCAGAGATGCCTGGTAATATACAGTGCGTTGCGGGTTGGGTGCGCTTCCTTCTACAATAACCAATCCTACCCCACCTCTAGCTCTCGCCTCATAATAGTCGAGCGTCCTCTGACTAATAGCACCGCCTTCTTCGGCATAATTGGTTCCCGTCGGCGGCATGACTATGCGATTCTTCAGTTGCATCTGGCCTATGCTCGTTGGTTCAAAGACTTTCTTGAATCGAGCTGCAATCATGGCTGGCTCCTTCTTCATTTAAAACTCATATTCCTTTTTTTCTTTCCAAGTGTACCACAAAACCAGAAGCCACAATCCACACCTTTGGTCTCAATCTGATTTTGTTCACTATTATCGTACCAGCTTCAAATCCTAGGGGAAATTTAGGTAAAAGTGCAGGTAGATAGCGATGCTCATTGTGATGGTAAAGAAATTTTTAATAGTTAGAAATTCCTCGTTTCGGGCTATCGATACAAATGTTATAATTTAGCTAATGCCACGGAAGTTTGTCCACCTTCACGTCCACACTGAATATAGCTTGCTTGATGGCATGTGCCGCATCCCTCAGCTTATCGCCCGGACCAAAGAGTTGGGCATGGACAGCCTTGCTATCACTGACCACGGTGCCATGTACGGCGTTATTGATTTTTATGTGGCGGCTAAGGAAGCAGGTATAAAACCAATCATTGGCTGCGAAGTCTATGTCGCTGAGACCGACTGCCATAGCCGAGAGCCAGCTCATAAAAATCCTTACCATCTCACTTTACTGGTCAAGAATGAGAAGGGCTACCACAATCTGCTCCAACTGGTTACTAAGAGCCATCTTGAAGGATTTTACTATAAGCCTAGAGTAGATAAGGAGCTTCTCAAGCTTCATCATGACGGACTTATTGCCCTTTCTGGGTGTGCTCGAGGGGAACTGGCTCGGCTTATCCTCGAAGGGCGAAACGACGAGCTTGGTGGAGTAGCTGAATGGTACAAGGAAACCTTCGGTGATTACTACCTGGAGATTCAAAGGCATCCTATCCCTGAACTAGAGCAAATAAACCAAGAGCTTATTTCATTATCCACTAAACTCAATATACCGCTGGTAGCCACCTTTGATGCGCATTATATTGATAAAAAGGATGCCACAGCCCACGAACTTCTTTTATGTATACAGACCAATACCTCTGTGTATGATGAGAAAAGGCTGAAGATGGCTGGCGATTTCTTCTACCTAAAAAGCCCTGAAGAGGTGGAACAATTATTTGCTGACTTACCTCAGGCTATGGAGAATACTCAAGCTATTGCTGATATGTGTCGGCTGGAGCTGGATTTCACCAAGCTACATCTGCCGCAGGTCGAATTGACTAAGGGCACGAAAGTTGATGATTTCCTAGCTGAACTCTGCTGGCAGGGCCTGGGAAAACGTTACCAGGAGCCCGACCCAGAGGTCAAGAAACGGCTTAGCTACGAGCTTGATGTCATCCAGAAGACAAGGTTTGCCCATTACTTCCTGGTTGTTTGGGATATAATTTCCTTTGCCAGAGAACGGGGCATCTATTTTGGTGTTCGGGGAAGTGCTGCTGCCAGCCTGGCTCTTTACTGCCTAGGCATCACTGATGTAGACCCACTAGCATATGGGCTTGTTTTCGAACGATTCCTTAATGTCGAGCGCCGCGAGCTACCTGATATCGACCTTGATTTTCAGGACGACCGCCGTGATGAAATCCTGGCCTACGTTAACCAAAAATATGGCTCAGACCACGTAGCTCAAATTGTTACCTTTGGCACAATGGGAGCCAGAGCAGCGATAAGGGACACGGGGCGGGCTTTAGGCATGCCTTATAGTCAGGTTGATCGGGTAGCTCGACTCATCCCTCTGGAGCTGACCATAACCCTGGATAGGGCCCTGGAGCAGAGCCGGGAGCTTCATGATATTTATCACCAGGATGCGGCAATACGTAACCTGATTGACTCTGCCAGGAAAATGGAGGGATTGATCAGGCACGTGAGTACCCATGCCGCCGGCGTGGTCATTTCGCATGAGCCCTTAATCGAATATGTGCCACTACAATTGCTGGGAAAGGGTGAGCAACGCACTGTCATGACTCAGTTCCACATGTGGAATATCGCCCGCCTGGGACTGCTAAAAATGGATTTCCTGGGATTATCCAATTTGACCATTCTGTCCAAAGTAAAGGAAATTATTGCCCAAAATCGTGGAGTCTCTCTGGATTTACAGCATATTCCTCTCGACGATACCAAGACCTTTGATTTGCTTGCCTCGGGGGAAACTAAAGGCATCTTCCAACTGGAAAGCGCTGGCATGCGCCGCTATATCAAAGAACTCAAGCCCACCAACTTCAGCGATATCTCAGCTATGGTGGCACTCTATCGCCCTGGCCCCATGGAACAAATTCCTACTTTTATCAGGGCCAAGCAGGGCGTTGCCCCTATTCATTATCCCCATCCCATTCTAAAAGAAATTTTAGAAGAAACTTATGGAGTTATCGTTTATCAGGAGCAGGTAATTTTTATCGCCCAAGCTCTAGCTGGCTATAGCCTGGGCCAGGCTGATATCTTTCGTAAAGCTATGGGTAAAAAGATACCTACGGTGATGAAAAAAGAAGAGCGCAATTTCGTCGCTGGAGCGAAAAAAAATGGCATATCACCGGAATTAGGTAGGGAGATATTTTCCCTAATCGAGCCTTTCGCTGGCTACGCTTTCAACAAAGCTCACAGCGTTAGCTATGGCCTCATTGCCTATCGCACTGCTTATCTTAAGGCAAACTACCCCATTGAGTATATGGTGGCCTGGCTCGACACTTATTCAGATAATATGGACAAGGTTCGTTCGGCAATTGCTGAATGCCGGAGGCTGGGTATTAGAGTGCTCCCACCGGACATTAGTAAGAGTCTTGCTAGCTTCACCATTGAGAAGGATGATGAAAATAATCCCGCCATCCGCTTTGGACTGGCTTCTATTAAAAATGTCGGCTTTTCCCCAATTGAGCATATCTTATCTGGCCGGGACTCAGAGGGCGATTTTCGGTCCATAGATGACTTCTGCTCTCGAACCGACCTTCGTAACATCAATAAGAAAGTATTAGAAAGTTTGATCAAAGTTGGTGCCTTTGATTCTCTGGGCAACCGAAAGGTGCTAATCGAGTCCCTGAATAAAATTATCTCCCTGGCTCAAGCGAAACAAAGAGCAAAGGAATCGGGACAAGTTAGCATGTTTGACGTATGGGGTCCAAGCTCCCCCACCCCCAGTATTGGTTGTGAGCAAGCCGAGGAAGAGGTATCCGTCAAGCAAAAGCTTGTCTGGGAGAGAGAGCTGTTAGGGGTTTATTTCTCCCAACCACTTAACTTTCTCGCCAGGGAATCCTCTTCACCGGGTACTGTTACCTGCGGCGAAATCAATAGGGACATGATTGATGAAACGGTGACCGTGACGGGAATGGTGGTCTCAGTACGCCAGGCCCACACCAAGGATAATCGCCCCTTTGTTGTCGCTTCAATCGAAGACTTGGATGCCAGTATCGAGGTTATCGCCTGGCCCAGGCTCTATGAGAGCACCCAAGGGATATGGCAGGAGGGTAACATTATCACCATCAAGGGTCTGGTGAAGATCAGGGATGGGGAAGTGCAATTAAACTGTCAAGAGGCGATGCTCCTCCCTGTCAGGCAAGAGGTGCTAAAAGAACCCCAGCGTCGCCATATCATGATAGATATCAACCAGTCGGGCGACGCAGAAAAAGACATCAAACGCCTCCATAAAACTATGGATATCCTTAGTAGTTATCCCGGGCAAGACAGAGTTTCTCTGGCTATTGTCAGCGAGGATGAGGTAACGAACCTGGAGATACCGGAGACAACAGTCAATTACTGCCCCGAATTAGCTAAAGAATTGAGCGAGATAGTCGGCGAAAGCAACTTCAGGCTTGACCTATAGTTCAGACCTGAGCCATGAAGCAATCTAACGAGGGATTCACCTGGGCTATGAGGTCGCTGGAAATAGACGCTGCCCTCATTTCTTGATATATTTGAATTTAATGTTTGATTTAATTCCTTCGGGCAGTGTTACTTCGGCTTCGGGATTCCTGGCTGGGGCGGTGCACGCCGGAATAAAAAGCGGAGAAGAGCTTGATTTAGCTATTCTTTGCTCCGAAGTGCCCTGCAAGGCTGCTGGTGTTTTTACTACCAGCCAGATTAAATCGGCTCCGGTTATTCTATCCCGGAAGCATATAATAAAAGGGCGAGCGCAAGCCGTAGTGGTAAATTCCGGTTGTGCCAATGCTTGTCTGGGTGGGCGAGGACTGGCAGACGCCCAGGGAATGGCAGATCTAGCAGCGGCCAAGCTAGGCATATCTCCTAATGAAGTCCTTGTTGCCAGCACCGGTATCATTGGTGCGCCCTTACCCATGGATAAAGTCAGGACTGCAATTCCCAAAATAAAGCCAACCAGAGGAGGAGGTCATGATTTTTGCCGAGCAATAATGACCACGGATACCAGACCTAAAGAGCTGGCTGTCCATGTGGATTCAAAAGGAAATGAGTTCACCATCGGTGGAGTGGCTAAAGGGATAGGTATGGTTCATCCCAACCTGGCTACCATGCTTTGTTTTATCGCCACCGATGCTGTGGTGAGTACTGATTTCCTGCCAACAGCATTACGAAAGGTGATGGACTGCTCTTTCAACATGCTAAGTATTGATTGCGATACCAGCCCCAACGATTGTGTATTCTTATTAGCCAACGGTTTAGCTGGTAACGAACCTATTGACCTTGATAATTGCGACGATTTCCAAGAAGCCTTAACTGCGGTTTGCACCCATCTGGCTAAATCCATGGCTCGAGATGGAGAGGGAGCTACAAAACTTATTGAAGTTATAGTAGAAAGGGCGGAAGACCATGATGGGGCTCGCCAGGCGGCTCGAACAGTCGCTAGCTCACCGCTGGTGAAAGCAGCCATCTATGGTAACGACCCTAACTGGGGGCGTGTCGTTGCTGCTTTGGGGAGAAGTGAAGCAATGGTGAGAGAAGACAGACTGGATGTCTATTTGAATGACGTTTGTGTCATGAAGCAGGGTTGCCCCGCCACTTTTAACAAAGAAGAGGTGAAATCAGCTTTGCGCGACAGCGATAATGTGCTCATAAGGCTATGCCTGAATTTAGGAGACGGCCAGGCAACCGCCTGGGGCTGCGACCTCTCTGAGGAATATGTTAGGATAAATAGCAGTTATACCACATAATGCAAAATGGAATCATCGTAGTCAAGATTGGCGGCAGCACCCTGGGTAATCACGACACCACCTTAGAAGACCTGGTTGAGCTTCAGAGACAGGGTAGGTCCCTGGTGGTAGTTCATGGCGGCGCTAAGGTGACTTCTGAGTGGCTGGCCAGGCTGGGAATTCCCACCAGCTTTGTAAACGGATTGAGGGTTACCGATGCCGAGACTCTGAAAGTGGTGGCTGCGGCGTTGGGTGGGCTGGTCAATAAGGAACTGGTAGTGGCTATGCAGGCCTTGGGTGGAAAGGCAATAAGCTTAAGTGGCTGTGACGGCAACTTGCTCCGGGCAAGCATCAAAAGCCCCGAGCTGGGCTATGTAGGCGAAATTGTCACAGTTGACCCCACTCCGTTGAAGCTATTGCTGGATGCTGGATATATGCCATTGGTAGCGCCTGTGAGCTTCGGTTTGGTTGCAGGTCAAATGATGCTGCTCAATGTTAATGGCGATACCGCTGCCGGAGAAATTGCCGCGGCATTAGCCGCAGATAAACTAATATTTCTGACCGACGTTGATGGCATCCACGATGGGTCGGGGAAGGCGATCCCCAGTCTCAACCTGGCCGAGGCCAGGGACATGATTGCCTCAGGCATAGCTTCGGGAGGCATGGCCCCTAAAATAGAAGCCAGCCTCAGAGCCCTGACTACCACACAGGTCGTGCGCATCATGGACGGTAAAATTTCCCACACCTTATTCTATGAGATTACTGGACAGGCAAGGCAAACTGAATCAAGAGGCACAACAATTGTCTCAGACTAACTGGCAAGAACTAGAGCAGAAGCTATTTCTTAGAACGGGGAAAAGAGTCCCCGTAACCTTAGTTCGCGGTCAAGGAGCTTTAGCCTGGGATGACCAAGGCCGAGAATATCTCGACTTTGTTGGCGGCTGGGCGGTAAACAGCCTGGGGCATTGCCCGCCGGTGGTCGTCGAAGCTCTGGAAAAGCAAGCTAAAACCCTGATCCAGGCGTCAAACCAGTTTTATACCATCCCTCAGATAGAGCTGGCACAGCTTCTAATCGGGCATAGCTGTCTCGATAGAGTTTTCTTTTGCAACAGCGGTGCTGAGGCTAATGAAGGGGCAATAAAATTGGCTCGCAGGTATGGAAAGCTCCGACTAAACGGTGCCTACGAGGTCATTACTACCTATAGTTCTTTTCATGGGCGGACTCTGGCTATGACTGCCGCTACAGGGCAAAGTAAGTTTCAGACGCCCTACATACCTCTGCCTGAGGGCTTTATCAACGTGGAATACAATAATGTCGAATCGGTCAAGCGGGCAACCAGTGAGCAAACCTGTGCTGTAATACTGGAACCGGTCCAGGGAGAAGGTGGGGTGAACATACCTGACGATGGCTACCTCAAAAGGGTGCAAAGCTGGTGTCGGGAAAGGGGAATCCTTTTTATTCTGGATGAAATACAGACGGGCATCGGTCGCACTGGAACCCTTTTCGCTTATGAGCAGTATGGGGTCGAGCCAGACATAATGACTTTGGCAAAGGGACTGGGCAGTGGTGTGCCCATCGGCGCTATCTTAGCCAGAGAGTATGTCTCCCTGTTTTGCCCAGGGGAGCATGGCTCAACCTTTGGTGGCAACCCATTGGTCTGTGCCGCCGCTCATGCCGTTCTGAAACACATCATCGACACTGACATACCGGCCAAGGTTAAACGAGTAGGGAATTATTTTATGACCAGGCTTGAAAACCTGAAGAAACAGTTTGATTTTATCACTGAACTAAGGGGACGCGGGCTCCTGATAGCTTTGGAATTCGACCAGGAAATCGCCGGGAAGTTGGTACTGGCTTGTATTGACAGAGGCTTATTGGTTAACGAAGTGAAACCAAATGCTCTGCGCTTCATGCCGCCCCTTATCATTACCGAAAAAGAGGTAGACAAGGCGATAGGCGTTTTAGAGGATGTTCTGGGTAAAATTGCGAAATGCTAAACAATCCGGAGTACAGATATTAGGACTTCTCCGAAGGAGGTTGCGAAATGTCAGATAAGGTAGTATTGGCTTACAGCGGCGGTCTGGATACTTCCGTGGCGATAAAATGGCTTGAGGAAAGATACAGCTCAAAGGTCGTCACCCTCACCGTGGATATAGGTAATGTCCCTGACCTTGAGGCTATTAGACAAAAAGCTCTCAAAGTCGGAGCTATAAAAGCGCTGGTAGTCGATGCCAAAGAAACCTTTGTCGAGTCGTTTGTTTTACCCGCCCTCCAGGCTGATGCCGTTTATGAAGGACAGTATCCTTTAGCCACAGCCCTGGGACGGCCTCTCATCGCCCGACTCCTGGTGGAAACAGCTAAGAAGGAAAAGGCAACAGTCGTAGCTCACGGCTGCACCGGCAAGGGAAATGACCAGGTGAGGATTGATGTAAGCGTAGCTGCTCTAGCACCCGAGCTCAAGGTAATAGCTCCAGCTCAGGCATGGAATATGACCCGGGAGCAAACAATTGAATATGCCCAGGTCCACAATATTCCTGTCCCTATCACCAAGGCCAGCCCGTATTCCATCGACCAGAACCTGTGGGGAAGAAGCATTGAATGCGGCGTGCTAGAACATGCCTGGAACGAACCATCCGAGGATGTCTTCCTGTGGACAAAATCGCCTGAGAAAACCCCGGCCCAGCCTGTTTATCTGGAGATTGATTTTGACCACGGGATACCGGTAAGCCTTGATGGTGAAAAGTTAGAACCAGTTACACTCGTCCAGAGGGTTCATGACCTGGCTGGTCAGTATGGTATAGGACGGATTGACCACATCGAAAATAGACTGGTGGGCATAAAATCAAGGGAGGTTTATGAGGCGCCGGCTGCCGTGGTCCTGCTGAAAGCGCACCAGGCTCTAGAAGACCTCGTGCTGGCCAAGGAGCAGCTCCGCTTTAAGGCCAAGGTCGCCGCTGAATATGCCGACCTCATCTACAATGGGCTGTGGTTTACAGGTATGCGCCGGGACTTAGCCGCCTATGTGAAAAGTACACAAAGATACGTCACCGGCACCATAAGGGTGAAGCTCTTTAAAGGCAACTGCCAGATAGTGGGTAGAAAGTCGCCCTATTCCCTTTACGACTACACTCTGGCTACTTACGATAAACACGATGCCTTCGATCGGAATGCTTCCCCCGGTTTCGTCCACATCTGGGGCCTACCGGTGAGAACCCAGGCCAAGGTGCAGCCAGAACCACCTGAATAAGGGACATAATACCTAATTTGTAGTAGTCCTAATTTGCATGGTGCCCTGGAATTCCATTGACAGGAAACAACAAATTAGCTCATAATCCTACTTCAAAAGACCCATCAAGTCTGGGGGGAACCAATGAATCTCAAACTGATGCTAGAAAAAACTGCCAGCGAGGTGCCACAGCAAACGGCTATTGTCCTTGGCTCTCGCAAAGTTAGCTATCGCGAATTGGATGAAACCTCCAACAGGATAGCCAACGCCCTTATTGGTCTGGGAATAAAGAAGGGCGACCACGTAGCCATTCTAATGTCCCGTACCCCTGAGTGGGTCATAAATTGTTTTGGAGTGCTTAAAGCTGGAGCTGCCGGCGTGCTTCTCGATTCCGGAGCTAAGGTGCCCGAACTTGAACCTCAGCTCCGTGAATCAGATTCCACAATCCTGATTACCGAAGAAAGATTCTCCCCTGTGCTGTCTTCAATTTTGCCCAATATGCCCCTGCTGAAACATGTCCTTGAAGTAGGTACAGCCCCTTACAATGAGATGGTGGCCAATAGCTCTCCTGCATCGCCCCCTGTCGATATAAAAGGCGAGGACGAAGCTATCCTTTTTTACACCCTGGGTGTGCTGGGGAAGAACAAGGGCGTGGTGCATACTCACGCGTCGTTCATGTCAATTCTGCCCATAGTGGTGGAAAAATTTGAACTGGAGAGAGACGACGTTGTTTTAGGTCTGCTCCCTTTTAATTATCTTCTGGGATTTGGATTGGTTGTTCTCATGCCCATTAAGAGGGGAGCCACCATAGCAATCCTACCTCACTTCAGTTCCAAGAGTATCCTCGACACTATACAGCGGGAAAAGGCAACCATGCTCATAGGCGTCCCGGCTAGCTTTAATGCCATGGCTATGATAGACGAAGAGACTATGAAAAACTATGACTTTAGTTCGTTAAAGAAGGTGCTTTGTGCCGGGGCAAAATCCTCAGCGATGTTTCTGGAGATGCTTGAGAAAAAGTTTTACTTAACCGCCTGCGAAATATACGGTCTCACGGAGTTGATAATCGTCACTATAGGTGCTATGCGCGACCGTAAATTAGGTACAGCAGGGAAGCCCCTGGCTGAGCTTAGAGTGTTGGATAAAAACGGCACGGAAGTACCCCGGGGCAGCATAGGGGAAGCTGTTGCCCGAGCCCCCTGGATGATGAGGGAATATTACAAGTCGCCTGAACTCACGGCCCAGGTCCTTAAAGATGGCTGGTTTCACACTGGCGATCTGGTCAAATTGGATGAGGACGGCTACCTGGAGTTCATAGAAAAGACTGCTTCTATCATAGTGCCCTCGGGGGGAGTCAAGATTCTCCCCGCGGCAGTTGAAGAAGTTCTCCTGAAGCACCCCGCGGTAGCCGAAACAGCCTGTGTCGGTGTCCTTGATGATTACAAGGGGCAAATACCCACAGCTTTTATAGTGCTTAAGGAAGGACAAGATGCTACAGTGGACGAAATACGCAATTTCTGCCGCCAGAGCTTATCTGAGTACAAAGTGCCCAAACAAATCAAGTTTGTTGACAGCCTACCCAGGACAGAGTCAGGCCAAATAGACCGGAAACAACTCAGTGTTACAAAGGAAAGCTGATAGGGAGGACTATAACTGCCGGCCAGGATGTTTTGCGGTTTTCAGCATGGAATTCATGGGACATAATACCTGATTTATAGTAGGCCTGATTGGTATAGTGTCCCCGGAATTCTCCTTACCAATTATTGGCGAGCCTTTTCCATCAGCTCATGCCTGCGTCTTCTGTATTCGATTATAGGCCAGTCAGCTTGAAATAATTGCTCCCCAATTTGCAGGGCTGATGCCTTAGGTTGCTGCGTAACCACGACTCTTCTGTCCTGATGAGTGATAATCAGGTTAAAGGGTGTAGATAAGCGGGTTATCAATTTTCTCAACACAGCCACGCGCATGAACTTTTGATAGAACCGAAGATAGAGAATCGTATTCTCCTGGTCCACTGGAACGAAGGCAACCATAATTCGTACCTTCTCGCCAATATAGTTCTGCCAAAGGTTAGGGAAGATAAACTCCAGCTTGAAGTCTTTAACCGGATCCGAGGTGGGCATCTGCTCAGGTTTAAGAGGAGGAGTACCATCGTCAACCCGGTTATGAACAAAGACATAGAACATATCCCCGTCCAACCATTGAACGAACGGCCCATCTACTATGGTGTGATTTCCACGTCCAATTGTATTGTAGTGGACAAAAGGAAGGTGAGCAGCATCAAGCTGGTTTTCTATGACCCGGGAGTAATGAGCATTCCAGTAATCATAAGCCCTGCCATAGGATAAGCTGTCATCAATATCTGTAAAGAACCGGGGAGGCTGTAAGTTCTGGGGAGGGTTTTCGCCCCACCAGACCCAGATAAGACTGTGTGCCTCATAGGTAGGATAGCTCAAGACTTGAAAGCCGTCAGGGACAGGAGTATTTTTACCATTGGCCGGTATGACTGTAACCCTTCCGGAGGATTCATATTCCAGACCGTGAAAAGGACATTGGATATGGTCTCCGATTACCTTGCCCTTGCTGAGTTGCACACCCCGGTGGGCACATTTGTCTCGAAGACAGTTCACTTTCCCGCTGCTATCTCGCCAGAAGACGAGTTTCTCTCCCATCCTGACCACACCCACCGGTTTGTCTCTAACCTGGGTGGAGTCCATAACTACATACCATTGCTGCGGAATCATATTTAGCCTAGCCTACAAAGCCTGCCGAAATACTAGGCGACAGGTGTTCTTTTTATGAAATCCAGTATATGTTGAGATATTTCCTGGCCTTTCTCTTCTTGAAGAAAATGACCTGCATCCTTGATTACAATCTCCGGCTGGTCTTTGGCTGTAGGTATAAGAGAGCGAAAGAATTTGTCACCGCCACCTGTAATAGGGTCTTTATCTGAAAACATGACCAAGGCCGGCTTGTTCCACCTTGACAGAACTTCCCGAGCGTGCCGCATTTCGGCAGAAGCGGGGTCATCAGGGCTAATGGGGACGAGTAGTGGCCACACAGCAGCCCCAGCTTTATATTTAACGTCGGGAAACGGCGCTTCATAAGCGCCGACGATATCCTTAGTAATCCTCTCAGGGTGAGCTATACCACCAAGTATTGATTGCCCGATTTGCATATCGGGATGAGTCTCGGCATAACTACGCCAGGCCAGGAAAGCTTCGCTGGGCTTTCCCTTACCTGTGGGCAGGCCGGTATTCATGATAACCAGCCTGGCAAAATGCTCCGGCATATGAGCGACCGCAGCCAGCCCAATCAACCCACCCCAGTCCTGCACCACAACAGTTATCTGTTCAAGGTTCATCGCCTTTATGAAGCCCATCAGCATGTCCAGATGCATCTTAAAGGTATATGCCTCCCGCTCGGTGAATTTATCAGACCTGCCAAAGCCGATAAAGTCCATAGCTATAACACGGTGCTGCTTAGACATAGCGGCAATCATTTTACGGTATAGAAATGACCATGAAGGCTCGCCATGTAAACAGAGTATAGTCTCTCCTTTGCCGTCATCTACATAATGTATACGCAATCCGTTAACTTCAATATAGTTTGGGGCAAAAGGGAAATCAGGCAATTTAGAAAAACGTTCATCTGGCGTACGAATAACCGGCATGTTTATATTCCCCCTGTTTGATTATTATGCTGGGAAGATGATATGTACCTTTAGTTTAATTTGTCAACCTATTATACTCCAAATAAGTCAGGTATTTTGAGGACATAATATCTGATTTATGGTAGGACTGATTGGTATAGTGTCCCCGGAATTCTTGTTAAGAGTTGTGCTCGCACCATTCGATAACATCGGTTGACCAGGCGGTGCCGATGGCTTTTTCCAGTACCGCCTGGCGTGGCTCAGGTATATCCAGCAGCATCCGCAGGATGCGATCCTCAAATTGTCTGAGGAACGGGCATTGTTTACGTAGTGAGAGTATAGTAGTTCTTGCTCCGCCATAGACTAGATAGTCGAGTGATCGGGCATGGGGCTCAATATGCTCCTGTACATGACCGCAAACCCGGTCCAGAAACTGTTCTATCTGTTTTTCCCGGTGTCGTGCAAAGCGCGCCTGCGAGGAGCCACCCTTCTTATGGCGGGCGTGTACCAGACCTGTTCCCGTCTTGCTATCTATGAGTTCTGTGCCCCGGCAGATGCCAATGCTGTATGCTCCCAAGCGGACCAAGACAAGACCTACAAGGAAATCCTGATTGAGAAGGGAACGCAACAGCCCAATATCCCACCCGTTGGCAGTATATTCTTCTGTGATCGGGAACGGAGGCAGGACCAGATACATATGCGTCGGGTTCCAGAAAAACACCGCTCCGATTCCAGAGCCAGCCATAATCTCAGCAACTCCCGGCGGTACGGCAGATGTAGTTAGCGCCTGACCCAGCAGATCTTCAACCCTGGCTTGAGGCGTACCATATGGGAGGTATAACGATACTGCTTTTCCTTCGGTCACAGCCAAATCATCCAGAAAGCCGAGCATCTTCGATCTGCCTAGACGGAACTTCCTTGATATAAACACAATATCAGTCACCTGGTCGGGCAAAATACTCTGGTTACATGCTAACTATGGTAACGCCATCGCCACCCTCGCCTTGTTCTCCAGGCTGGAAAGATGCGACGAGTGGATGAGAGGCTAGAATCTCCCTGACAATCTGACGAACTGTGCCCGTGCCAATACCGTGAATGATGCGTACCCGGCTCAATCCGCATAAAGACGCTTCGTTAAGGTAACCCTCCAGCACCGGCTCAACATCATCGGCCCTCTTGCCTCGCAGGTCAAGTTCAAGAGGGGCCCTGGACTTACTCAACCTCCTCGTTATCAGGTCACCACCCGTCTTCACCGCTCCAGTTGATGGTATTCTCTTTTCCACGCTGTCCAGCCTGAGAGTCATCTTCACTTTCCCGGCGTGTACTTCGACAAGTCCGCGTTCTTCAGCCACTGATAGTACCGTCGCTGACACGCCAGCCTCTTTCAACCAGACGGTATCACCGGCGGTGATTGAGCCGGCTTCGGCTTCCGTTTCGTCTATCTCAACCACCGGTCTGGCCTTCCATACACCAGTATCCAACTGCTCCCGTGCTTGCGCTAGTGCCTTTTTTGCCTGCTCAATTTTTCCCTTAGATTTTTCCTTGCGCAATCCCGTTGACGCCTCACGAATTTTCACCTGTAATTCAGCAGCCTCGCGAACTACCTGGTCACGTGTCTGCTTGATGATTCTCCGTCTCTCCTCCTCTAACTGGCGGAGTCTGGTTTTCAAGTTCGCGTCATTCCGCTCTGCCTCATTAAATTCCTTCTCCAGGCTATGACGGAGTGACTCAACATTCTTCTGTTCGGTCACCAGATAGGTAAGCAAAGATTCTATCTCCTGCGTGCTTTCGGAAAGCATCTGTCGGGCGCGGGTTACAATCTCCGCCGGCAGTCCCAGGCGAGATGCTGTAGCCAGAGCATTGCTACCACCCGGGATACCCACCGTCAGGTGATAGGTGGGTGCCATCGTAGTGGGGTCCACATCAAGAGCAGCGTTTTGCATGCGGTCGGTAACGTGAGCCAGTGCCTTTAATTCAGCGTAGTGAGTGGTGGCTACGGTCATAGTTCCCTGTGATAGGAAATGGAGCAGGATAGCGCGACCGAGAGCTGAGCCCTCGCCCGGGTCAGTGTTGGTGCCCAGTTCATCTAACAGCACCAGGCTCTTTGCCGAGGCGTTGTTGATGATGCGCACGATGTTGCCTATGTGCCAGCTGAATGTAGAAAGGGTCTGTTCGATGCTCTGCTCATCACCGATGTCGGCATATACGCCGTCAAAAACGGGGATGCGGCTTTCCGCCTGAGCTGGGATAGGCAGGCCAGCCTGCGCCATCAGACTGAGAAGCCCTATCGTCTTGAGAGCGACCGTCTTACCACCTGTATTGGGTCCGGTAATGATTAAAATGGAGAAGTCCCGTCCAATCTCGACCGACAGCGGTACCGCCTTTTTCCCCAGCAGTGGATGTCTGGCTTCGACCAGCCTGAGCACTCCACCCGGTTCATGTTCCTCTGC